>Ga0226835_1000068_pt1 | contig 212423 bp, 195 predicted proteins | sample LAC_MetaG_1_FD_163627 | JGI IMG/M metagenome (GOLD analysis project Ga0226835, IMG submission 163627) | Anaerobic ammonium oxidizing microbial communities from anammox membrane bioreactor (MBR) in UC Berkley, California, United States -... | ecosystem: Engineered > Bioreactor > Anaerobic >...
AACCGCAGGTCACAGAAGAAATCCCTGACGTGGGACCAGTTCAAGCGGAAGCTCGAAATCTTCCCACTGCCAAGACCGCGAATCACGCACTCCTACCTCCGCGCGAGTCCAACGTCCTGAGGAGCCGTGCCCTAACGGGCACGTCCGGATCTGCGGGGGAGTCGGCGGGGAGACCCGCCGGCTTATCCCGATAAATCAGGGTTTCGGGATTTTTCGGTTTTTCAAATGCTGCCACCACAAGCGATACCGGAGTCAAGCAGAATTAATAAACCGCTTTACACCAATTACATTAAACGGAGCCCGATCGAAAAATGCGAGCTGCTATCAATGACCTCTCCATGACCGGATTCGCCTATCTGCCGTCGATTGTGGACGAAGAACAACTGGCGGTTCTCAGGATCGCCGTGGAGAAGGTTCGCACGAAAGAGCGTCGGGCCGGCCTGAGGAATCTCCTCAGTCGCTGCCCGGAGGTCCGTGAATTCGCTTTGTCTCCGACTCTTCTGGAAATCGTCCGGGAGGTGGTCGGCGATAGCGCCACACTTTTACCGGTACGGGCCATACTCTTCGACAAGACCCCTGACGCGAACTGGTATGTCACCTGGCATCAGGATCTGAGCATTCCGGTTCAAGAGCGTCCGGCAACTAATTGCGATTTGAGAGGCTACGGTCCCTGGTCCGAGAAAGACGGGGTCGTGCATGTTCAACCTCCATGCGCTGTTCTGGAGTCCATGGTGAGCCTGCGGATCCATCTCGATCCGTGTCCCGAGCGCAACGGGGCGATCCGATTCGTGGCGGGCTCGCACCGATCCGGCATTCTCGATCATGATGCAATCGGTGCACTCAGGGACAGGAAGGAGTGGAGCACAGTGCCTGCTTCCCCTGGAGACATCATAGTCATGAGACCCCTGGTGCTCCACAGCTCTTCTCAATCCGAATCGCCGGAACACAGAAGGGTCTTGCATATCGAATACGCAGGCTGCGAGCTTCAGTTCCCTTTGCGCTTTCGGCAGGCGTAATCGTTTATAATCTGCCTCTAGGGAGTTCGGTACAGGAGCGATACTCATGCGACACGCAAGAACGCTTGCCGCCTGTCTGGCTGCGGCAGTGATGATCCAGGTAAGCTGCGGACTTTCCCTGAGCGTTCGCGCTCAGGCCTCTGACACGGGACAGCCTGATGTCGCCGAGGTGACGCTTCATGTGCAGCCCGGTCCCAACGGCGGTCAGCTCGTCCTCACTCCCAAGGGCATGCTCGTGCCCCTGCCGGGAGCCGGGGTGAACGGCAATGTCGTGCAGATTTATATGGGATCCGGCGGCGGTTACTGGTACGTGGATCGCAACGGCCAGACCGAGGATCTCACACAAGCGGTCAACTATTACCGGCAGCGTATGGGTGACGGACAGGCACAAGGGCAGGTATCGCAAGGCACTCCTCCCCAGTATGCCCCTTATCCCCAGCAGAACATCACTCAGACCACAGGCAGCGGCGGCTCGGGCACCGGCACGGCTGTGGCTTCGGCAGCGGCAGCCGGGCTCGGCGCCATGGCCGGTGCGGCTATGACCGGGCTCTACTACAACAACGTCCCTTACGGGACGCCCATGTATTACGGAGCCGGCGGCAGACCCTATTACAACGACAACGGTCATAACGTTTTCGTCAACGAGGACGGCGACCTGAACACCCAGAACATCTATGCTGCCAACCAGTATCGCAATAACAAGGAAGCACAGCAGCGGTCCCAGACCGCGAGCTTCATGCAGGGCCAGCAGCAGGCGAGAATGGACCAGCGCAGCCAGACCATGAGCAACTATCAGGCCAACCAGGCGAGCCAGGCGGCTGCTGCTCCCCAGGGGCGCGGCCAGGCTTACGCACAGAACCACCAGAGCTACCAGCAGCAGCAACAGTGGTATCAGAATCAGAAAAGAGAGAACACCCAGCACTTTCAGAACTGGCAGAGCTCCGGAAATTCAGTCAATCCTTTCGTCAGGGAAGGAAGCGGCTTTTCCAACCGGGTAGCCGCCGATGAGGGACGGGGCGGCCGGCGCGGTAACCGGGGTGGCTCCGGTGAAGGTGGTCTGAAAGGTCGCTTCGGAGGCGGTGGCGCTGCCGGCGGGCTGGAGAACGCTCGTTCCGGCAATCGCGGCAGTGGCGGCTTCAGAGGCAGGCGAGGCCGTTAGCTAAAGTTCCTGGTTCAATTGTTTGCGCAGGGGCAACCAGCCCTATTTATTGCGTTGTTTCTTTTCCTGCTTGGCGGCTTTCTTTTCTTTGTCCGTCTTGGTCGGCTTTTTCTTGACTTCTTTTTTCTGTTTGATTTCTTTGCCCATGGATATGATTAAGCCTCGGTGGTGAATGGAGAGTCTAACGATCTGAGTATAGGGCTATCCCGGCTACCTGAACAAGAGTTGTTTCAGAGAGAGGTAAACGACTTGGACATAGTCCTGAGATTCCTTTACGGAGCCGGTGCCGCCATACTCTTTTTCGCGATGATCATAGCTGTCCTTATCGGTATCGGCTGGCTCTTCGAGCTGAGACGCCGGCGTCTGGAAGATCGCTCCGGTTTCGGGGCATTTATCGATGGTGGCGCCAAAATGTCTCATTCAAGCTTGCTTTCCGGGTTCGCAGGGCATCCGCCACAAGCGGGCGTGATTGTGAAAGTCGTCGAGATGGGCCGGCTGAAAGTCGAGAGTGGTGAAATCTATGTATTCGACCCTGCCTTTTTCGATTCTCCGGAGCTCCAGCCATTCGACGAGCTGATCTCGCCGGGAGAACTCAGAGTCGAGGCTGTTATCGTCGAACGGGATGGCGACCAGAGAGTGGCGGCGGTGCGGGTGATTGCCGAAGATTGCCAGGTGGATCATATCGAGCCTGCCTGGACTGCCCGGGATCGTATCGAGTGCCGCAAGCTGAGAACTCTTCCCGGTGTCGGTGTGGATTCGGCCACCCTGGGGCTTTTCACTGCCGAGTCCCTGGCCGGTATCAGAGCTGCCGGCCAGGACTTCGGAAGCTATTCGCCCGGGTCCGAGGATGCTTCGATCAACCCCTACCTCACCGGCAAACCGGAAGACCTTTTTGGCGAGTTCAGTTTCGCAAACGGGAGCAACTGTTTCACTTTCCTCTCCGGAATCGGAGACGGTCTCTATCCCTGCTTCTTCGCCAAGACCGCCGACGGAGCCATAACCGCCTTGCTGATCGACTGCTGCTTCTTTGATGAGCCCGAGCGGCTCGGTTTTTCTCGGCCCTCCGATTGACTCATGCACTGAATCCCTAAGCCTCGGTGCTCAGCTCCATTTCGGGCTCCTCGTTGCTGTCGAGCATGGGCGAGGAGGTGGAGGATGGCTCGGCGATCTCGGCGGCGCCCCTGGTAGAGCTGCTGGGGGTGTGAGACAGAGAAAGGGTGGATGGGATATTCTCGAAAGACGAGGTCGGATCCGGTGCCGGCGTTTTTTTCGCTTCCGGGGCTGATTTCTCTTGCTCTTGCGCGTCTTCGGCTTTCACTGCCGGTATGCCGTCTACTGTCTCGACTCCGACAGCGCTGGTGCCGTCTTCTTTGTAGCCGGTGAAAATGAAGCGATACGGCTGGGTCACCAGACCTCTTTCGCAGAGGAAGGAGAAGAATGCTGTCACCGCGATGCTTATCAGAATCACCGAGTAAGCAATACTCTGCAGGATAACGCCGTCGGGAATGCCTCTGGTGAGCGCGATAGAAGCCAGTACGGCGGCGGCGAGACCGCGGGGGATCATAATACAGGCGATGGTGGCATCGATCTTCGTTGTCTTTGCCCTGGGAAGGGCGATCCTGACCACGAAGGGCCGGGCGATGAAAAGCCAGAGAACGATTATGCTGCCGGCATAGACGATCTCCATGCCGATCCATTGAATGGAGATGCCCAGATAAACGAAGAAGAATGTCTTCATCAAGAAGACCAGCTCGGCGAACAGCGCTCGCTCGTCATCATTGAGAGAGATTGGGCGGAGCAGGGTGGAGGCTGAAAGCTTGCTGGTCGGAAGCCGTTCAGCGTTGCCCATGACGATGCCGAAAGCAAGGGCGGAGAGCATACCCGAAAAGCCGAAATATTCGGCGACACCGTAGGAGATGCATACGCAGGCGGCGGTGGTGAACTTGGCGTGGGAGAGAGTCCTCACTTTATTGAGAAGCGAAGACCAGACATAGGCGAAAGTAGCGCCGATCAAGCAGGCGAGCACGAACGAGGAGGCAATCTGACCCATGACGGCTCCCCAGCGCAGCTTCTCCATCTCCACCGCTGCCATCAAAGCCAGGGTGACGACAATGGAAAGCACGTTGCCCAGCACCGACTCGAGCAGCATCGCCGTGCGAGAACGCTCCTGGAGATTGAGGTTCTTGAGGAGGGGAACGGCTACCGAGGCTGCTGTGCCACCCAGGATAGTACCGAGGATGAGGGCCGAGATCTCGGGAATCTTGAAAAGATGTATGGAGGTGAAATAGACCACGGCCACCGAGCTTATATAGCCCACCAGGCTGAGAAGCGCAGCCGGAGCCAGGGATTTCTTCAGGGAAGAGAGCTTCATATTGAGACCGCTCTCGAAAAGGATGATGACCAGGGTGAGATTGGCGAAAACAGGGCCGACCTGGCCGAAGTGCTGGAGCGTGGCCATCTGAGTTATCGGCCCGATAATCAGTCCGATAAGTACAAGGGGAAGCACATCCGGTACCCGGCTCTGCTCGAAGAAAGCAGCGAACAGGTGTGCCAGGAAAATTATTGTACCTATGGCTGTAACGGCAATGGCAACTTCCACTGTCTTTTCCACCGGATCTGGGTAAGGTGATAATCTCCAGGCGCTGACTCACAAAAGAGCCTGTATCTCTTAATATACCCGCTATGGACGCTTCGGCTCTCGAAATCCGGGAAAACTCAGGAAACGGCGCGATTTTCGACGCCAGTGAGCGCTACCGCTATCAGCTCTGGCGCGGGCTAGAGGCAGGCCGTGGGCGGGTCTTGTTCGTCATGCTCAATCCCAACACTGCCGATGAGCAGCTCGATGACCCGACAATCAAGCGTTGCAGAGGGTTCGCTCGCGACTGGGGCTTCGCTCGCCTCGATGTTGTCAATCTTTTCGCCCTGCGCACCAGGCATCCATCCGTCCTTGTCCGGCGCCGAGCCCCGGTGGGACCGCTCAATGATACTTTCATCAGGGATTGCGCCTGGGCGGCCGACCTGGTGATCGCTGCCTGGGGAAACCATGGCAGCCATCGCGGCCGGGACGGGCAGGTCCTGACCCTGCTTCGTGGCCTTCATATGCCGATCTATTGCCTCAAGACCAATAATTCCGGCCAGCCCCGGCACCCCCTCTATGTTCGGTCGTCTGCCAGCCCCGGTCCTTTTGTGGTTTTGTGATTGTAAAATAGGGGCCGGTATGAAGAGGACTTCGGATGCAGGGCTTCGCCTGGTTTTTTATAGTATGCGGTCTGTGCTATTTGCTGCTTCTCGGCACCGAGTACAGCAAATATGTGAAAGGCCAGAACTGGACGCCTGTCGAAGGCGAGATCATCGATTCGATCAATGGCTTGCCGCTTACCAAGTTCGAGCCCAATCGTCTGAACACCCTGGCGACAGTGGTGAACTGGTCTTATGTGAAGTACAAGTATTCTATCGGCGAGGGTATCTACGAGAATACCGAAGAAATGGCGCCCCATCTCACGTTGTTCGACTATATCATCGGTCCCATGGCTGTTCGCTATGGCCAGGGGGCGCCCATAGCTCTGCTGTACAATCCTCTCGAGCCCAAAGAGTCCACTTTCGGCTTCGAGGTTTTCAGACCGATCGAGAATCTCGGAGGCACAGCATGTGTTTTCTTCGGTATCGGTTTCCTGCTGCTCTATGTCAACAATGTCGTGAACACCGCCAATGATGACAGCAATCCCCTGGATCTCGCCGGCCCCTCTATATTCGACCGGCGCTGAAAAGAAAGCTGGATAAGCCGATCCCATTCTTTTGTCTAGCGCTGGTGCACCGGCGAGGATTTCTTGCTTACCGGGCTTGTGCTTTTTTCGCTTTCTGTTTCGGGACGGCTGTCCAGCATGGCTTTGACGAATCCGACAAAAAGCGGATGAGGATTGTCGGGTCTCGATTTCAGCTCAGGGTGGAACTGGCAGGCGAGGAAATAAGGATGCTCCGGTAGCTCGATCATCTCGACCAGGTTGCCGTCGGGCGAAACGCCGCAGAAGACCATGCCGCCATTCTGGAGCTCTTCGCGAAGCTTGTTGTTGACTTCATACCGGTGGCGGTGGCGCTCGGAGATCTCGGGTTGTCCGTAGACCTCCATGGCCCTGGTGCCGGCTCCGATATTGCAGGGATAGCGACCGAGTCTCATGGTGCCGCCTTTGAGAACGACATTGTGCTGATCCGGCATCAAGTCGATCACCGGGTATGGTGTCTTGGGATCGAACTCGGTGGAATGAGCGCCTTCCATATTCGCCACATGGCGAGCGAACTCGATTACGGCGGTCTGCATGCCCAGGCAGAGACCCAGGTATGGGATCGACTTCTCCCGGGCAAAGCGGGCTGCTTCGATCTTGCCTTCGATGCCGCGGTCGCCGAACCCTCCCGGAACCAGCACCCCGTCGACTTCTTTGAGAAGATCGTCGACTCCTTTGCTCTCGATGTCCTCGGAGAGAACCCATTTGATCTCCACCGAGGCGCCAAGCTTGACGCCGGCGTGCTTGAGAGCCTCCACCACCGATATATAGGCGTCGGAGAGCATGACATATTTGCCGACTATGGCTACTTTTACCGCGCTGGTGGGGCGCTTGACCCGATCTACCATATCCTGCCATTCGGCCAGATCCGGCTCGTTATTGGGCATGCGGAGCCTTTCCAGGACCCGATCCGCCAGACCTTCCTCCTCGAGAATAATCGGCACTTCGTACAGGTGTTTGACATCCTTGCACTCGATGACGGCGTTGACGTCCACGTCGGTGAAAAGAGCCAGCTTCTCGCGAATGGACGGATTGAGGGTGCGCTCGGTGCGGCAGACCAGTATATCGGGCTGGATACCGCGGCTTCTCAGGAGCTCGACGCTGTGCTGGGTAGGCTTGGTCTTGAGCTCGTTGGTAGTCTTCAGGTTGGGGATCATGGTGGCGTGGATATAACAGACGCTGTCCCTGCCGAAGTCTTTGCGCATCTGCCTGATTGCCTCGAGAAAGATGAGGCTCTCGATATCCCCTACGGTACCGCCGATCTCGACAATCACGACCTCGGCCTGGGACTGGACCGTGCACTTCTTGATGAATCCTTTGATCTCGTTGGTGACATGAGGGATCATCTGGACTGTCCCGCCCAGGTAGTCGCCCCGACGTTCCTTCTCCAGGACGCTCTTATAGATGGTCCCGGCTGTGACGTTATTGAGCCTGGTCAGGTCGGTGCTGATGAAGCGCTCATAGTGCCCGAGATCGAGATCGGTCTCGGCGCCGTCCTCGGTGACGAAAACCTCGCCATGCTGGTAGGGGCTCATGGTACCCGGGTCTACGTTAAGGTAGGGGTCCAGCTTCACGATCGTCGTGCAGATATTGCGGGCTCGCAATAGCCTGCCAAGAGAAGCGGCGATAATCCCCTTCCCCAAAGATGAAACTACACCACCTGTCACGAAGACATACTTGGTGTTCATAGCGCCTCCCGTGCCGAGCACTCAGTCCCTTCAATAATATATGACAAACTGCCGGATCAAGGGAAGCTAAGCTCTCTCAAAGCTTCCGTTTTGCTAATTTGAGCCGGGAAGAAAAGTCTGATTCTAAGCGCTGACGCTAATCACTAGTGCTAATCACTGATGCTAATCACTGATGCTAATCACTAATGCTAATCACTAATCTTGGGAACCCTGAAAAACGACCCCTCGCGGTCCGGAGCGCTTGCCAGCATGGTCTCGTGGCCGGGCGGTCGAACCACGACATCATCTCTCATGACATTGTTGAGAGGTAGAGGATGAGACATGGGCTCCACCGACCGGGTGTCCACTTCCTGCAACTGGTCGAAGTATTCGATGATTCTGCCGAGCTGCTCAGTGTATAGATGCTTCTCATGATCCGAAAGAGCAAGTCTTGCAAGTTTTGCTACATGTTCTACGTCTTTTACGGTTATCATCTGTTAGTTATCTTTACTGATGTCACGAGCTCGATAATCTGGCTATTGTCTCAGAAAGACCGCCCGGTGTGATCATGTTTTCCGATATTGCAATTCTTTTTGTAGCCCTTCTGATAATCGTACTTTCTGCTGAGCTTTTTACCAATGGTATCGAGTGGCTGGGTCAGCGCCTGGAGCTCAGCGAAGGAGTGGTGGGCTCGGTCCTGGCCGCGGTAGGCACAGCCCTTCCCGAGACCCTCATCCCCATCGTCGCCGTGGCCTTCTTTCGCGGCGAGCACGGTGCCGAAGTCGGTATCGGAGCCATAGCGGGCGCCCCTTTCATGCTGTCCACCTTGACCCTGGGGCTCTGCGGTCTGTCTGCTTTCTATTTCGCCTCGAAAGGACGGCGACCGAAAGAGCTCAAGCTCAATGAGGTCGTTCTGGGCCGGGATCTGCGCTTTTTCATGATTGCTTATACCGCTGCCCTCGCCGCCTCTTTTGCGCCGGCCGATCCGGCGATTCGCTACGTGATTGCCGGGCTCATATTTCTCGTCTATCCGGTCTATCTCTACCAGACTTTCAGCTCCGAAGGCGAAATGGGCGCCGAGCCCGAGCCCCTGTATATGACCAAGATAGTCAAGCTCGAATCGAAGAAGCTGCGTCTGATCGTCCCCCAGGTGACCATCGCTCTTGCTGGTATCGTTGGTGGTGCTTATATATTCGTTGAGTTTATCCAGAAAATAGCTGTCGATATAGGCTTTCCGCCTCTGGTCCTTTCCCTCATCGTCTCGCCTATTGCCACCGAGCTTCCCGAGAAGATCAATAGCGTCCTCTGGGCTCGCAATGGAAAGGACACCCTGGCTCTCGGCAATGTCACCGGTGCTCTGGTCTTTCAGAGCTGTATTCCGGTGGCCTTCGGTATCGGCTTCACCAGGTGGAACCTCGATACCGGCACCCTGCTCACCGGTGCCGTGGCGGTATGCTCGGCGCTGGTTTGGTTCCTTTTCCTGAGGAAGAAGAAGTTGAGCTCGAGCATGCTTATGATGGGCGCCATCGTGTATACGATCGCGGTAGCCCTGCTGATCCAGATGGATATTCCCGCCAGCGGGCACGGGCACTAGCTTTCCGGTACAAGATCCCTGTAGATTCTAAGGTTCGGTTGTTTCCCCGGTCCTGGGTCGAGGAGTTCTTCTCTCAGATCCTCGATCATGTTCTCAATCATGATTATTCTCTTTCTAGCCATGGCCTTCAGAGGCTCCGGATATAGCCCCCTGTCCATCCTGCTTTCGATTCTTCTCTTACGGCTCTCCAGAGCCATGATCGACCTGAGGCAGTCGATTCGAAAAGGCCCGTAATCGAAATCAGTGGTGCAGGCTTCGACAATAAGCGCGTCTGCCCTGCCTTCCTCGAGCAGCCCCTCGATGCGGAGCTGGCAGATACGCCCGAGAATCAGGGTCAGCGCTCCCAGATGGTGGACCCCGTCCCTTATCGATAACAACTCTTCCATGGTCAGGCTTTCGGCACTGGCAAGGGCGGTTTCCATTGCCGAGAGTCTGCCTTCCAGTCGATCTCGAAATATGCGATCCGGAACGAGGCTGGAAGCCAGCTCCTGGTCTATTTCCTCTTTCACATAGCAGAAAGCGCTCCGCACCTGATCAAGCTGCGAGGGGGCCTCGATATATCTGCGGTAGGTTTCGAGAGCCCTTTTCGCTGATGCCGGGAGCCTGGATTGCCTGATCGAAGGCACCCGGTGCAGCCCCAGATGCTCCAGGCGGTCCGGAAGTTCTGGGAGGCTTTCGAGAGAGGAAAGGAAAGCAAGGCTGAGTCTATTAAGGCCTTCGGGCAGAGATGGCAGAGTCGTAAGCGCGTCGTTGCAGTCGCGATCAGCCGAACCGCAGTCGATCTCCAGGCTCTCGAGAGTGGCAGGCAACGCCGGAATCTCGCGCAGGTCGCCGACACAGAGAGTCAGGACTTTCAACCCGGGAGGCAGCGGCGAGAGCCCGGATACGGTCCTGGCATTCAGTATGAAGAGGGCCTCGAGACCAGACGGAAGCGCAGGCAGATCGAGATGGGCGCCGGAGGCTCCGATTGTCAGAGCCTTTATTCCCGCCGGAAGGACGGGCTTTTTCTCGAGATCCTGGTAATTCAATATAGCAAGGTGCTCCAGGCTCTCGGGAAGCTCCGGGAGCTCGTTTATCTCGAGCCAAAATCGCAGGGTCAACATTTTAAGATGGGCAGGCAGATTCTCGAGGTCGAAGAGATCCCTGACGTCCCTGTGGAGCTCCAGAAAGTGCCCCCGAGCGCGCAATTTCTCGAAATAAGCCCGGATCGATGGGTGATGCTCGGGATACAGTCCGGGATTGAGAATCTTGAATTTTTCCTGGATCCACATTCCGCAGGTAGTGAGGTAGTGGAGCTCGTTCTTGCCGTCTATGGGAATCTGGCAGATCAGGCAGCGTAACGGCCCATTCACGGCCATGCGATAGCGCCGCCAGAAGACCTCCTCATCAGAGCCCTCGTCTATCTCGTTCTGTTTGCAGGTAAGGTCGAATTTTCCTGCGTTTCTGCCCTTATCGCATACCACGGACGAGATATCGTTCCATAGCCCATCCTTTGTGTCGACGCAGAGGCGCCAGCCGTTGCTGGAATAGAGCCTCGTGGTGCCTACGCTTCCATAGGCATGCGTGGAGAAGAGCTCTGATGGAGTCTCTTCCGAATCGATAGTTATGTCGCCCCGCTCTACCGAGTGGAAGAACGTCTCCAGCTCTTCCAATGGTAGTGTCCTTCTAAACATCTATGGTCTGATGAGTCGAAATCGTCTCTTCCTGGCTCTCTATAGCGGGGGGCGGGGAATCACCCGGTGCGGGATTGTCCCCATCTTTGACCGCTGAGGTATCGGAGGCCCAGGGGTTGATCTCGGAGGCGGCGGGCGGATAGCAGAAGTCCAGGATCTCTTTGATGGCTGCTGCCACCGGAATCGCTATGAGCATTCCCAGAGCGCCGGCGGTGACCTCTCCGCACAGGACTGCCAGAATGATCGCCAGGGGATGGAGCTCGACCACATGACCGATGAATCGCGGAATCACGAGATAGTCTTCCACCAGGCGGGCGACCCAGTAACAGAGAAAGATGGGAATAGCCACCTGGGTGCCATGCTGGGCTACTCCGACGATGACCGCCATGCCGATTGCCATGAGGGGACCGAGTACCGGAATGATCTCCAGGGTTCCAGACAGTATGGCGATGAGCAGAGCATACTTGAGCTGGAAAACGAAGTGCAGGAATATATAAGCCACACAGGACATGAGCACGACCAGGAAGATCTGACCCCTTATATACTTGCTCAGCATGACGTTCATCTGACCGGAGAGCTGCACCACTGTCGCGCGCTTGTCGGAAGGCACGAAACGGAGGAAGAAGAGACCCACTCTTTCGCTGTCGATGATCAGATAAATCGAGGAGACGGTGCAGACCAGCACCGAGAGCAGGCTTTTCGAGAGAATCTCTCCCATGTGCATGATCTCGCCGGGCTTGCCGAACCAGCCCTCCAGATCCGCCACCAGCTCGGTGGCGGTCTCCTCCACGTCGATGGTCCAGCCATAGCTCTGGGAAAGCTGGTCAAGAAGATTGGCCATGATTTCGTGGCGCTGGGTGACCAGGTTGGTGGCCTGATCCATGATATGACCGCCAAATACGTTGCTGAGAGTGACCAGGCTGGCGAAAGTCCCTATATAGATAAGGGCTACGGCAATCTTCTTGGGAAGCTTGAAGGTGCTGTCCACCCAGTTGACGAAGGGCAGAAGCAGGTAGGCGATGATGCCGCCCACGATGAAAGGCGGGAAAACTTCCCGGATTAACCAGATGAACCAGAGAAGAACACAAATAGCCAGCCACTTGAACATACTATTTATTTACTACATATGCTCGCCGGCCAATCGCTAATTTCTGATTTTCATCATCTATGAGACTTACGGGGAGACTAACGGGCTGCCACCGGCTCTTTTTCCGGGGCGAAGTCGTGGACCCGCGCTCGCACGAGCTTTTTGAGAAGCCAGGAGGGCCGGAAGCGCTCGCCGCCTGTTTTCTGGTAGGAGGAAAGCTCCGAGAGGCACCAGTCCAGACCTCTGTCCGCGGCGATGGTCAGGAGTCCGCGTTTGAGACCGCAGCCATACTGCATGGCAATGTCCACGTCCTCGGGAGCGACTACGTCTTCCTGGAGCGCATAGACGGCTTCGTTGAACATGGGCAGAATCACCCGGTAAGGGTCGAAGTCGGCTTTTCTGCCGGCTTTCGTTTCCATACCCCCTCGGGCTCTTTCGATAAGCCCGGCGAGTTTCGGATTGACGGTCTTCTCCGCTCCCTTATCGCCGTGCGCATAGAAGCCGGCTCCGGTCTTCTGACCGAGCTGACCTTCTTCCACCATGAGCCTGAGCAGGGGCGAGGGCTCGAAGCGTGGACCGTACTCTTCGTAGAGGAAGTCCACCACATGCGAGCAGATATCGATGCCGGTCATATCGAAGAGGGTGAAAGGACCCATGGGCAGGCCGAATTCCACCACTTTCGCGTCGATCTCCTCGACCCTCTTCTCTACCGGGCCGGAGCCTTCGCACAGGGCCCAGAGAGCCTCGTTCATATACGGAAAGAGGACACGGTTGACCAGAAATCCGGGACATTCCTTGACCCGTACCGGGATCTTGCCGAGGCTCTGCCGGCAGAGGGTCATGGCCTGGTCGATGGTCTTGTCGGAAGTCATGACGCCGGGAATGACCTCTACCAGTTTCATGAATTGAGCCGGGTTGAAAAAGTGCATGCCCAGGACTCTTCCGGGATGCTTCGTGACCGAGGCGATCTCCGAGACCGAAAGGGCCGAGGTGTTGGTTGCCAGGAGAGTAGTGGCGGGACAGATTTCGTCGAGGGTCTTGAAGATCTCGAGCTTGATCTCGATCTGCTCGAGAGCCGCCTCGATGACGATGTCAGGGTCTTTGATATCGTCGTAGCTCACGGTTCCCTTGATGGACGCCAGGCGTTCTTCGGCCTGCTCCTGGGTGAGTGCGCCTTTCTTGACCCGGGACTCGTACATCTTCTTGATGCTCTCGATACCGCGCTCGACATACTCTTCCTTTACATCCTTGAGCACGACTTCCATGCCGGCCTGGCTCAGGACCTGGGCAATGCCTGCGCCCATGGCGCCGGCTCCGATGACTGCTGCTTTTTCGAGCTTCATGGGAAAGACCTCACACTGAATTCAATATATGAACCGCTATGCTAGCATTTCACTTTCAGCAGCCACGAGAAACCGATCAGATGTCTTTAGCAACTGAGCTTTTCAGGTGTGTTCCGGCTTCCGCCGACGATCTCGCTATCGCCGAGACCCCCAAGCATCTCGGCTGGATGATGCTCACCGGTCTGGGAATTGGTGCCACTATTGGTGCCGGCATTTTCGCCATGCCCGGGATTATAGCCGGCAAGGCCGGCCCGGCCGGAGTGCTCTCTTTCGTGATCACCGGCCTGGTGATTCTCATAGTAGCCATATGCTACGAGCGTTTCTCCGCGAGGATGCCACATGGTGTCTCGGCATACAGCTATGTCTATCATTCCATCGGCGAGCTGGTTGCCTGGATAGTGGCTTTCGGTCTTTTCATGGAGTACAGCTTCGGGGCTTCGGCTGTGGCCATCGCCTGGAGTGTCTATTTGCAGACCGCGCTCGGCATCGAGGTCCCGGCTTTCTGGACCGGTCCCTCCGCCGATGACGGTCGCTTCGGGATCAATATCATTGCCATAGGCGTGGTCACCGTGATCACGATTATTCTGATATTCGGCGGTGTGAGCAAATCCGCCAAACTCAACTTCTGTCTGGTGATTTTGAAAATGGTACTGCTGGTGGTGTTTCTCGCTTTCGGCATCAGCCATATCAATGCAGCCAACTGGACTCCTTTCATGCCCAGGGGCTTCAATGGCGTGCTCGAAGGAGCCGCCGTGGCCGTCTTCCCGTATGTCGGTTTCGATGCGCTCTATACATTCGCCCGGGAATCGAAGGGACAGAAAGACACCAAACGAGCCACCTATCTCACTGTCGGGATCGTGGCGGCGCTCTATGTGGCGGTCATGGCGGTGGCTACGGGTCTGGCTCCGTGTTTCATCGACGGGCAGAAAAATGAGCTTTTCGTCGGCAGCGAGGCGGCAGCACCGCTGGCCAAGCTTCTCGCCAGCGTGGGCGAAAACTGGACCGCGCAGTTCATCGCTTTCGGCGCCGTCCTGGGCATCTTCAACGTTCTTCTGGTGCTCTGTATGGGAGGACCGAGGATCTTCCGCAATATGGCCGAGGACGGGCTGCTGCCACCGATCTTCCAGAAAGTCAGGCATGGCAATCCCACCGTGGGTATTCTTCTCAACGGCGTTCTCGTTGCCCTTATCGCAGGGTTCATGGACTTCTCCAAAATCGCCGATATGATGGTTCTGGGCACTCTGGTGGCTTTCACGTTCGTTTGCGTCGGCGCCGTCCGTCTCAAGCTCGTCAGTCCCGTCCTGGGAATCGCCGGGGCTCTGGGCTGCGCCAGTCTCGCCTGTTTCCTCGAGCCGGACGTCCTCAAGGCTTATGCCATCACCTGTCCTGTGGGTCTAATCATCTATGGGCTCTACGGCTACCGGAACAGCAAGCTCAGAGTTGCAAAGCTCAGAGCGGGCACCGAGTCGGGCGGCAATAACGGCAAAGAATAGTTATCGCTAGTATCATAGTGCCATGGAGCAGAAAGGCGCTGGCGATGGTGGCATGGAATCGGGTGATGCGGCTCTGCGGCCGGGCAGCCTTCTTCTCGACAAATATCTGATCGACCGGGAGATCGGCGAAGGAGGTATGGGAAGGGTCTACCGGGCCCGGGATCAGATTCTCATGCGTGATGTCGCCATCAAGGTGATGAGCGCATTGCAGGACAGCGACAGCGCTTTCATTCGCTTTCAGAACGAGGCTCGCACCCTCAGCCAGCTTTCTCATCCGAATATCGCGAAGGTCTACGACTTCGGGGTCTCGCCCGCCGGCGAGCCTTTCATGGTAATCGAGCTGGTCGAAGGGATGACTTTCGCGGAGCTCCTCGACAGCGAGCCCGACCTGCCTCTTGCCGATTGCCTGGAGCTGCTCGCCCAGGTCGCCGAGGCCCTGGCTTCGGCACATCGGTCCGGGGTGATTCACAGGGATGTCAAACCTACCAATATCCTGATCAAAGAAGCAGAGGACGGCAGCATCAGCGCCCGGGTAATCGACTTCGGCATAGCCAAGCGAAGCGCCGGCGAGCAGTCTCTTACCCGGACAGGCGCGGTTCTTGGTAGCCCGCTCTATATGAGCCCCGAGCAGGCCGGGGCAGAGGAAGTGACGGCGAGTTCGGATATCTATTCTTTCGGATGCGTGCTCTTCCGCGCCGTCGCGGGGCGGCCGCCCTTTTCCGGGGACACTGCTGTCGAGACTCTGAGCATGCACCTGAATTCACCACCCCCTTGCCTGAGGGAGTCGGTTGATTTCGAGCTGCCCGACGGGCTCTGCGACCTGGTTGCGAGGCTTCTCGCCAAAGACCCTGGTGACCGTTCCGAGAGTTTCGACGAAGTGGTCGCCATCCTGCGTGCGCTCAGCGTCGAAGATGAGCCCGGGCCTGTCGATGAGAAGCCCGGCATGGTGACAGCCATCTTTCAATTGCCGGCTGAGAAGAGACGCTCTTTTTTGATACCTGTGATGGTGACGACGGTCATCTGTACTGCTTTCGTCTTGATTCCGATAGCTCAGACGATCTTGTATAAGCCCCCGCCTTCTCCGATCAGCCAGACGAGAATGCCGGGCGGAGACTGCCTGGAGTTCATCAAGGATCTCTCCGATCTGTCCTTCGAGGCTGTCAGGGAAGGAGCGAACACTCTCGATCTGGAAGACTCCGCTCGGCAGATCAGCGACGAGCAGATGGAGGAGGCGCCGGCCTCGACTCGTGTCATCAGGGTGAGGCTGATAGACAAGATTCATATTACCGACCGGTCGGTTAAGGCTCTCTCCCGATATCCCAGTACGGAGGAGCTCTATCTCAGAGGCAGCAAGAAAATACACGCTTTGACCGGCATCGAGAACCTGCCCCTGATCAGGCTACTGGATCTGGGCAACCTCGAGCTCGCCCCGGAAGCCTTCGAGCGGATCAAGAGCTTGAAGAATCTCGAGGATATTCGTCTCAGCCGCACCAATACCACCGTCGCCCAGGTCCAAGATCTCTTGCGCGCGATACCGACCCTGTGCCGGTTGGAGCTCTATGACTGCCCGAATATCAAGCTCGACGATATTGTTCGTCTCGGCGTCGCCTTCCCGAGAGTGGCTTGCGAGCCGGACAGCTTCAACTATCTTACAGCCCGGTTCAATCAGTATCTCAATGAAGGGCAATACGAGAAAGCGCTTGTCACCGCCAGGAAGAATAATGCGCTTCTGATCAGGCAGAAGAATCCTGTGCCTCTCAAGCTTGCGATCTCTTTCGAGCAGATTGGCAGAGCCGAGCAGGGTCTGGGACACTCAAAGAAGGCGGAGGAGGCTTATCGTCAGGGCTTTTCTATAGCCAGGCAGGCTAAGGAGTATGAGCTCATGGCCACTGTCAGCTCGAGCCTCTACTGGCTCTTTCGCCCGGCCGGCAGATTAGACGAGGCAGAGCTTGCCGCTCTCGACGCTGTCAAGGCGATGGAGCCTCTGGGCGACAGGTCGCTGCCCGAGCGCATTCAATGGTACCGGGTTCTCGCCTGCCATGCCAGGGAGCGGGGCGATAAGGCGAAAGCGCAGAGATTTTTCGCGGACGCCATCTCTCTTGGTGGCAAGCTGCTTCCCATCGAAGATGTGTTATCGGCGACGGGGGCAGCGCGGGTGGCGGACTGCTACTGCTACCTCGATCGCCTCACGGAAGCGGAGGACTGGGTCGGCAGAGCCCTTACCATCCTGGCAAGGGTCGATCCGAACGAGCCGGAAGCTCGCAATAACGCCTGCGAGGCTCATGTAATCGCCTGCCATCTCCGCTTGTTGAAGAGAGATTTCGAGGGCGCCCTGGCTCTCAACGATGTTTGCCTCGATCTGGTCAGGAGGAGCTCCGCTCCCTATCCCGGCATGTCCGACCTTCTCGGACAGAGGCAAATGATCCTGAACGGTCTCGGCCGCGACAAAGAGGCCAGGGCTGTTCAGGAAGAGATTGAGAGTCTATCGGGGGGGAATAACAAGATTCCCCGAGGTAGATAGCTTGGACGAAAATGAGCCGCTCAGAGCCGGGAGCATCTTCTGCGAGAAGTACAAGATTCTCTATTGTCTGGGCGAAGGCGGTATGGGGCGTGTCTACCGGGCCGCCGACCTGGACCTCTTGAGAGATGTCGCAATCAAGATACTTTCTTCCTGGCAGGTCGACGATCGGGCTATAGTGCGTTTCCAGAACGAGGCTCGCACTCTCAGCCGTCTCTCTCATCCCAATATCGCCCGGGTGTACGACTTCGGCGTCTCGGAATCGGGTGAGCCGTTCATGGTGATCGAGCTGGTGGACGGACGCTCTCTGGGGGATTTGCTCGAGGCGCCCGGGGATTTATCTTTCCCCGGGCTCATCGAGCTTTTCGCTCAGGTGGCCGATGCTCTTGGTTCGGCTCATCGCCAGGGAATCGTGCACCGGGACGTCAAGCCCGGCAATGTCATCGTCAGGAGCGAGGAGGACGGCAGCCTGAGCGCCCGGGTCATCGATTTCGGAATCGCCAAGACTGTCCGGGAAGAGCAGGAAGAAGCAGGTCTCACCCGCACCGGCGCGGTGGTGGGAAGCCCGCTCTATATGAGCCCGGAGCAGACCAGGGCAGAGCCCCTCACCGCCAGAAGCGATCTATATTCTTTCGGTTGCATGCTTTTCAGGGCTCTTGCCGGACACCCTCCTTTCAGCGGCGGCTCCGCTCTAGAGACCATGTCCATGCACCGAGAGGCGAGACCGCCGGAGCTTTTTTCCAGTGCTGGTTGGGAAATCGACGATGACCTCAGAGCTCTCGTCGCCGAGCTTCTGTCCAAAGAGCCGGAGCGCAGACCGGCCAGTTGCGAATTGGTGGCCGGGCGGCTGCGGTCCCTCATTCGGAGCTCGCCGGAAGTCGAGTCCCTGGAAGAAGAGGAGCAGCCGTTTTTCTTTCAGTTGGCCGGCAATAAGAAGACCCTGGTCCTGCCAATTGTCCTGGCCGTGGTGATTGCCATGGTACTGATAATGGTGCCCCTCGCGATCAATTTGAGCCGGCCGCCGGAAACAAGAGATAAGCCCCTGTCGCAATTGCCGGTCAAGCCGGCACTGGAGAATCTCATTGATCCAGGCTTCGACGGTGTCAGGGCTGGTGCTACAAAGCTTATCTATGACGATGTGATCAGGCAGGTCAGTGACGAGGATATGAAGCGGGCACCCGCTTCGGACAAGATAGCGGTCGTCCGGCTGGTGGATCAAGGCGAGATAACCGACAGAGCGCTCCCCTGTCTGAGCCGTTATCCCAACATGATCGAGCTCTATCTGCGGGGCTCCAGGGTCCGGACCCTTGCCGGTATCGAGCAGCTCCACAAACTCGAGGTCCTCGATCTCTCCAATACAGCCATCGATTCGAGCTCGCTCAAGAACCTCTATCGACTCGATAATCTCAAGTGCCTTCGTCTGCACGGCACTGGCGTCAATCATGATGATTTGATCAAGCTCGCCGCTCAGCTTCCGGCTCTCACCGAGCTCGGCGTGGTCGACTGTCCCGGAATCAGTCCGGATGATCTACTGAGTCTCAGTGAGCGACAGGAGCTCGCGAGAGTCACTCTGGATCCCGATCCTTACTACCCGCTCAGCAAGGGCGCCGATGAGGCAATCATCGCCGGGGATTTCGAGCGGGCTAGAAGTATAGCCGCGAGAAACCTTGCCATGATCAATCGCCGCCGCAATATCGATGCCGGCAAAAAGGTCTATATCTTGAGACAGCTGGCGTCTTCAGACCAGAATCTCGGCAGGCTCGATCGAGCCCGCTCTCTTTTCGAGGAGAGCATTGACCTGGCTCGCAGAGCGAATCTCGGTGATATGGAGACGGATTCCCGGATCGGGATCCTGGGGCTCGATATGCAGGCGAATCGGCCGGACCGCGTGGACAGGGAGGCTCCCTCGACGATGAGGAGGCTCGACTCCAGACCCGGATTCGAGCGAGAGCGTGTCACCTGGAACAGGAACGTGGCTGATTTCTACCTGAGAAGGAAGGATATGGAGAAAGCGCGGCCCTATCTCGAGACGGTGGTGTCACAGGGACCGGGTCTGCTTGCCAGGAACGACGTGGAGCGCGATTTCGGCACCGCTATCGCCGCCGTCAGGATCGGTGATTCTTATCGCTACCTGGAAAATCCAGAGGAGGCTCTGCTCTGGACGCGCAGGGCAGAGCCGGGACTTTCCCGATTCGATCCCCGGTCGACCGGTCAGGTGATTGATGCGGTGGCTGCATACCTTGTCGCCGCCCACATGGAGATCCTCGGCAAGGAGTATGATCGGGCTCTGAAGCTCAATCAGGAATGCGAGAGGCTATTGAAGCGCTATCCAGCCGCCGCCGCTTTCAGCAAGGACGTGTTGCGCCAGCGGACCGATATCCTGAAATCCTTCGAGCTCCGCTGATTATTTGGTCTCCATCCAGTTCTTGCCGACACCGCAGTCGACCTTGAGCGGTACTGAGAGCGGCTGTCCAAGCTCCATGGCTTCCACCACGAGTGCCCTGGTCTGATCGAGCTCGCTGTCCGGAACATCGAGAACCAGCTCGTCATGGACCTGGAGGATAAGTCTGGCTTTCGATCCGGTCTCGACGAGCTTCTCGTCCAGCTTGATCATGGCCAGTTTCATCAGATCGGCAGCGCTGCCCTGAATCGGGGCGTTGCAGGCGGCCCGCTCATCAGCTCTCCTGATATTGGCGTTGCGGTCGTTGAGATTCTTGAAGTAGCGCCGGCGTCCCCAGAGAGTGCTGACATAGTGATTTTGCTTGGCATCGTCGATGGTGCCGGTCAGGAATCCTTTCACCTTCGGATAGCGGCTGAAATATTTGTCGATGAAAGCCTGGGCCTCTTTGGTGCTGATCCCCAGGTCCTGGGCTGTGGCAAAAGGACCCTGCTGGTAGACCAGGGCGAAATTGAGAGTCTTGCCGATGCGTCTCTTGTCGGCGTCGACTTCTTCGATGGGGATATCGAAGATCTCGCCGGCGGTGCGGGCATGGATGTCCTGGTTTTTCTCGAATGCTTCTATGAGCAGCTCGTCGCCTGACATATGGGCGAGCATGCGCAATTCGATTTGCGAGTAGTCGGCCGAGATCAGGCTCGAATTCTCGTCGGCAGGCACGAAAGCTCTTCTTATCCGGCGCCCGATCTCGGTGCGGATGGGAATATTCTGGAGGTTCGGGTTAGAGCTCGAGAGTCTCCCTGTGCTGGTAACGGTCTGGTTGAACTCGCCGTGCAGGCGGTTGTCTCTGGGCGAGACCTGTCTGGGAAGCGCGTCCACATAGGTCGAGAGCAGTTTGGTGAGCTGCCGGTAGTCGAGGATCTTGCTGATCACCGGATGGCTTCCCGAGAGGGCCTCGAGTACCGAGGCGTCGGTGCTGAAGCCAGTCTTGGTGCGTGATTTGGTCTCCAGCCCGAGCTCGGTGAACAGCAGCCTCTGCAATTGCTGGGTGGAATTGATGTTGAACGTGTAGCCGGCGATCTCGAAAATCTCGTTTTCGACCTTGCCGATCTCCTCGCTCAGCTCTTTGCTGAACTGGCTCAGGTAGGCGAGATCGAGCTTCACCCCGGCCTGCTCCATTTTGGCCAGCACTCTTTCGGCAGGCAATTCCATGTCGTAGAGAAGGGAGGACTGATCGTTGTCCAGGCGCCCGGCATAGAGGTCCGTGAGGGCCAGGGCGACCCGGGCATCGTCGGCGGCGTAGGGAGCGACTTTCTCGATGGGGGCGCGGTCCATGGTGATCTGGCTCCTGCCTTTGCCGATGATCTCGGTTATCCTCACCATCGAATAAGCCAGGAGCCGCTCGGATTGATCCTTGAGACCATGCTTGCTGTCCGGGTTGACTATATAGCTCGCCAGCATGGGGTCGAAGGCGACCGGCTTGAGGTCGATCCCGCAAAGTGAAAGGACATTGGCCTCGAACTTGGCGTTCTGGGCGATCTTGCCTATGGACTCATTTTCCAGGATGGGCTTGAGGGCCGCTGCCACCAGGTCGGGATCGAGCTGGGGGATGTGGGAGATGATATTGTGCCTGACCGGTATATAGGCTGTCTTTATCGGGACAGCCTCCATGCTTGTTTCAACTCTTCCATCTTCTTTCTTGATTCCTCCTCCCCAGGCCAGGGCCCAGCCGACGATCTCCGTATCGAGGGATTCGATGCCGGTGGTCTCTAGATCGACGGAGAGGAATGGAACCCTTTCGATCTCTTCGGTGAGTTCCTGGAGAAGTTTTTCGCTGGTGATCAGAATCGGCTCGGGCTGACCCTCGAAGCGGGCGGCGTCAGGGGCATCGAAGGCGGTGGCGCCAGGGTGAGTCGCCGCAGCGGTTGCGACGACAACGGCTGCCCCTCGACCGTTGCCGTTCTCGGGCGGTTCGACCTTCACTTTCGAGAGCTCTTCCATGAGCGATTCTTCCAGGGCCATGTCGGACTCGTTCCCGGACAGCCGCGCCAGAGCCTTGGGCAGCCTGGTCACCAGAGTCTTGAACTGGAGGGACTTGAAGAACTTGCCCACCGGCTCCACTTCCGGAAGGGAGAGGCGGCAGTCGTCCAAGCTGAACTCGATTGGAGCATTGAGCTCGATGGTGGCGAGCCTCCGGCTTTTATAGGCGTTTTCACGGCCTTCCTCGAGCTTGTTTTTCACCGACTTGGAGGCAATCTTGTCCAGATTGGCATAGATGCCGTCCACGGTCTCGTATTCGGCAAGGAGCTTGGAGGCGGTCTTGGGACCGATGCCCCGGATTCCCGGGATATTGTCCGATGTGTCTCCGCAAAGGGCCTTGTAGTCGATGATCTGCTCGGGCCAGACCCCGAGTTTCTCGAAAACCTCTTCGCGCCCGTAATTCTTGAGACCGGTCTTGCCGGGCATGAGCACTTTGATATGGGTGTCTCCGGCCTCGATGAGCTGGAATATATCCTGGTCCCCGGTCAGGATTACCACCTGGCGCTCCTGTCTGGCCGCCTTCTTCGCCACTGTGCCGATAACATCGTCGGCCTCGTAGCCGTCCAGCTCCAGGACCGGAATCCCCAGGACCTGCACGCCTTCTTTGATCAGGGGCCACTGTACCGCCAGGTCATCTGGCATCTCCAGGCGATTCGCCTTGTACTGGTCGTACTCTTCATGTCTGAATGTAGGCTTGGCCGTGTCGAAGCAGACGGCGATCATCGTCGGCTTCTGACGGTCGACGAGGTCGAAGAGAGAGTTGAAAAAGCCCATGATTGCCCAGGTGGGAACCCCGGTCTTGGTGCGCATTCCCGTGGTGAGCAGGGCGTAGAACGAACGGAAAGCAAGGGAGCTTCCGTCCACCAGGACGAGAGTGTCTTTGGTGGCCATGGCCTTTACCTCTTTCGATCAGCGTTTACGATTCTGGTCCGGCTGCGGCACCGCTGCCGGTGCGGACTTCATTCTTGGACGGGGAGGACCGGCTTCCTGGAGCATGATCCGGTTCAGTCCCTGACCCTCGCAAAGCGAAGGCATCTCGACTCCCAGGAGCGCAGTAACGGTGGCGGCTATGTCGCAGGGGGTGACCCGGTCGATGAAATTGCCGTGCGCGACACCGGGGCCGCAGAAAATCAGGGGTACCTGGGTGTCGTAGCTATACGGCGAGCCGTAGCCGGTGCCGGATGTCTGGCTGGTGAACACCCAGCCTGATTTCGGAATCACGAAGAGCTCCCCGGAGCGCCCGAAGTCATAGCTCTTTCTGACGGCCTGAACGAAAGGACCGTTGGGAATCTGGTTGGTGAATAGCTGGTAGGCTGTGACAATCTCCCCGACACCCGGAACCGACTGGGCCAGCTGCTTGACCAGGGTCTCCACGTCCGGCTGTCTGAGTTTCTGGTTGTCGATGGCATCCAGGTTGAGATAGAGATTGGGAGGACTGAAAGACTCGATCCAGTTCTCCTCACCTACCCGGCTGTCGAGCTTGGCGTCGAGAAACTGGGTGAATACGGACGGATCGATGCGACCGGCGTCGAGTCCGCGCTCGGAGAGGAATTCCGGGATGGCGGGACCGCCGTGGCTGGCAGTGAAGACCAGCAGGCACTTATCTAGTCCGACCTTTTCATCGAGGAACTGGAAGAAGCTTTCCATGCTGCGATCCATGCGCAGCACCAGATCTTCGACTTCCTGCGAATAAGGTCCGAAATATTGTGCCAGTCCCTCGCCGGCTGAAAGCCCGAGAATCAGCAGATCCGCAGTGGTGTGGGTGCCCAGGTGCTCTTTGTCCACCGCATCCCGGGCGAAGTCGAAGATGAGCTGATTAGCCATGGGGGTCATGGCGAAAGAGCCGTAATAATCCTGGCCCTGGGCGCCGCTACCCCGGTTGATGACGTGGGGGAAGGCTCGTCCGTCGTTTTCCAGGGGGCGCTCCCGGGGATAGTCATCTCGGGTGGAGGCGGCATACTCGGTCTCGGGCATGAGACGCTGCCAGGGCTTGCCTATGTACCGGTCGGCGGGGTGCTGGTCATTGAAAGCTTTCACCCAGGCGGGCTGAGTCGTCCCGTAGCGGGAGGAGGAGACCATATTGCCGCTCCTGGTGTCGAACCAGAAAGCGTTGCTGGCCAGGCGTCCGGCCAGGAGCAGGCTGGCGGGCTCGCTCACCGCCATGCTGAAGACCTTGGAGCGTCCGTTGGTGGCCAGTTTGAGCTGGTCGCCGATGGTGGTGCCTGACATGAGCTTGACGCTGCCTGCCGGACCGTTCGCCCCTACCATGGAGGCATTCTTGTCCTCGGTAGGACCGACCTCGGAGCGGCTGCGCCGGTCGTACCATTTGTTGGCGATCACGCCGGTATGCCAGGGATTGGCGCCGGTGGCGATCACTGCATGACCCACCGAAGCATCGGATACAGCACATTCCAGACGGCAGTTCGAGAACTCCGCTCCCCTTTCGACCAGATAACGCAGTCCGCCGCTGGTGAGCTTATCTTCGTAGCGGGTCAGAAAGTTGTAGGAAAACTGATCGGCCACCATCATGATCACCAGCGTCGGGCGCGCAGACTGGTCGGCCTGAGCCAGCACCGGCATGACGAGCCCCTGACCGAGAATGAATATGGTGAGCAGGAAGAGAGAAGCAAAGAGACGGGTGGGTCGGGTGTGACGCTGGAAACCCGCTGACGATCTGGCTGGAACACCTGCTGGCAAGAGAACACCTCCATTGAATCGGTGTGGGGAAGGCGCAGAGCAAATTAGCATTTTACCGGGCCGGCTCTAAATTTTCAGCGGCTTGACAGCGACTTGACAGGGGCAATTTCACTTCAAATTACTTTGAGATCGGATGAATGTTTATGATTACCTTGATATCCTGAGGCGATTCGGCGGCTATGTGCAAAGATATTCGACAGATCAACTGGAGAAATACCATGAGCGAAAGAACTACTCTCATCAAAAAAGCAGTGCTGACCAGCGTCGGCGCTACGTCCAATTTCGAGCGCGTCAAGATGGCCCTCGAAGATGCCATGCAAGACATCGTCAAGGTCGGTCAGGACCTCATCGAAGACCTCGAGAAAGAAGGCAAAGTCAAAGCAGACAACGCCCAGTCTTTCATCAAAGGTCTGCAGGATGAAGCTTCCAAGAAGACCGAGAAAGTCACCTTCCGTGTTCAGGGCGCTGCCAAGGACCTCGGTTTCATCTCGCGTCGCGAGTATGAGACTCTCATAGAGCGTCTCGAGAATATCGAGCAGCATCTCAATATCGAGCCCCCCTGCTGCGCTTCCGCCGAGATTATCGACGAGAGCGAGACCGGTGAAGAAAGCGAAGGCGGCAAAAAACGCTCCAAGAAAAAGGCGAAAGCCGAAGCTGACAACGCTTCGCAAAACTAGGCGCTGTCTGAAAGCTCTGAAAACGCACGCACCCCGGTGCGTGCGCCTTTTTTGTTATTGAAAAAATGATGAAGGCATACTTGTATCATAGATGTATGAATCATCTACGCTACAAGACACTGCTGAATTTATCGCACGCTTCCGAGGATCGAGGCGATGTAGTCCTGCCGCATAGCCTGGACGAAAAAGATGACCCCGTTAGACTGATTGTGGCTGACGCAGCCAATGGCATGAGAGCAAGCCATGCGTGGGCACGATTGCTAGCCTTATCTTTCACAACTAACGGTTTCGATCTGGCAAGAGTTCGCAGCGAATGGAAATTATCGCGTCCAGGAATCAATACATTCGCTTCCTTCATCGGGCTTGAACTTAGCCAGCGAGAATTTGCCTGGCGGGCTACCCGGGCAGGAGATTGTTGTCTGATTCACTTGCGGAAAGGTCTACTGGTGACGAGCCTGCCCAATAACATAGCAGGCTTGAGTGCTTCCGCTTCCTTGTTGGCCAGCTTGTGGACGGTCAACGATCATCTCGTCGAGCAGCGGCAGGGCTCTTTTAGCGCAGGTGATTGCTTTGTACTGACTTCTGATGGCATGGCAAATCATCTCTTTCATTTGATTTGCGAACGAAAGCCTCTCAATGCCCAACAGATTCAAGCGCTTCATACCGAGTTGACCGAGCAGTGGCAAGAAGTGCATGGCAGCGACTGGTTCCTGAGAAACGCACCGGATCTCGGAGTATCTGTTCTCGAAATTCTTACATCATCTGCGCCGGCAACGGTGGTATGAGCGGTGCCTGTCTCTTATAGACCGGATCCCTTACGAAAGTATCGAAGGGCAGCCCGCGCGGCTCCGGAAGCGGTCGCCGGAGCTGGAATTCCACTGCCAGCTCCGGGCACGATCCGATGGGCGGGCTGAATTTCTCGCACCAGTGCCAGTCGCTTCCGACCAGGGTCCGACCTGGCTGATTGCCGTCCTGCCGGGCCAGGCAATCTCTCATGGCCACCGACCAGACTACTTGCGGATCTTCGCCTGTGGAGAGGGCCCGCCTGGCGTAGAAAAATCCCTGACCGTCGGGAATGGGCTGGTTGGCGAAGGGATAGAGTGCGGCGATGTGGGTCGATGGCGCTACCCCGGACTCGAAATCGAGAGCGTCCAGAATGATGGTAGCCGGTTTGATGAGATCGTTTCCGTTATGCTCCGCCAGGACCATGTCCAGGGGACCCGATCCGGTCCTAACCGTGCCGGGACGGTTGAATGCCTGTCTGATCGACTTGCTGATGCTCAGTCCATCCTCCAGCCAGGGAGAAGTTCGCTGGGGGGTGTCCGCGAGGAGCTGATCCTCGGCAAGCGGCTGGCAGATCGGGATGAAGACCTGGTCCCGGCCCAGAAGGAATGCCGGGTAAGGGGAGACGATCCGGTGCAGGCCGTTCCGGCAGAGGGTGAAAGTGGAGGCGGCTAATTCGTAAGACCGGGAGGCGGCCCGGAAGGCATTTTGACCGGCCGTGCGGGCTCGGCTCCGGGCTGCACTGAGAAGATCCTTGCGGGTTGTGTCGATGGCGATCATCGTGGTCAGGCGCTTGCGGGCCTGCTCTGCTGTTTCTCCTTCCAGATGATGGCGCTCGATGGAGGCGAGGCGCTTCCTCGCGGAATCGGCGCGCCTGGAAATCAGGCTGATCTCCACGTCAGCCCGGCGGATGAATACCCTGGCGGTGGCCATGGTGTCGAGAGCGGCGAGGTTCGTGTTGTAGAGAGCGTCTTGATAGTCGGCGATCAGGCTGGCGTCGTAACGGCTCCGCCCGGCGATACGGGCCTCTCCCTGGGTGCTGACAGTGATGGGGAAGGCGGAGGCTGGATACTCGGTGAGGGTTCCCTGGTATTCGAAAATTTGCTTGAGGGCCCTCTGCCCGGAGCTTCCTGCTTCGAAGCCTCGGGAGAGGGCTCTTTCCCGGGCACCGGTGTCTTTCACCAGGCAGCTGTTCACGTCAATCCCACGGACGCCTCTCTCGAGACGATCCGCTTCGAATCGGGTAGCCAGGAAATCCAGAGCTTTGTCCGGATCCACCGGTGTGCTGATTCCCCGGAGCCAGTGATAGATACCCACCGCCAGGGCCTGGCTGGGTAGCATGTCGTCCAGAGAGCGGCTCTCTACCAGCTCGCCGTTGCCGGGGACCGAGCCATGCTCGGCGGTGAGCCAGCGACCTCCCGAGAGCCAGATCGAATCGTCCAGAAAGTCTCTGGTGGAGCCGAACTGTCTGGGAAGGCCGTGAGGGAAATGCAGGGCCAGACAGGTGGAGACCGGCGGAGGCGCAGGCGCCCCGATGGTGGCGCAGGCACGCAGCACGAATCGCTTGGTGGCACCGCTGCCGGCATCCGACTCCAGGGTCGCCTCGACCATCACCGCCGATGGTTCCATCTGGCCGGCGATGTTCCGGAAGTTACGGGGCTCGATGACATCGACTTCGGAGCCCAGGCGGTGGAACTGCAAGTGGTGCCCTTTCAGGGTCGGTATGTCGATGTTCTCGCGGTAGAAACCGCTCTGCACGAAGGCTTCGCCTTTTTCTCTTGCCGGAGCTCTTACAAGAGTCGGACCTCCCGAGGTCTTGCCGTAGCGACCGAGGACGATCTTCACTTCCTCAAGACGCCCCTGTCTGGAGAGTTTGCGCTTGAGCAATTCTTCCACCCGGTTGTGAATGCCGGTGCGGCTGCCGTCGGCTTCTGCGGCTTTCCAGATAGCGGTTATCAGCTTCGCTTCGAGTCCCTCCAGTTCGATGAGGTCCTTCTCGATAAGATCAAGGAGTGGCTTTTGACCGAGCTCACCGGCAAGAATCGCGCAAGATCTGAGAGTGGCTTTTACCGAGTTGATCGAGCGGATTCGCCTGGTAACGTGGTCGTAGGCGTTCTCGTCTTCGAGAGAGTCGCAGAGTCCGATGAAACCGAATCCCGAGTGTTGCAGATGCACGTCGGTGAGGGCACCGGCTGCCAGTCGCGCTGCTTCTTCCAGAGGGCTTTCAGCTGGTTTGCTCCTTTCCAGGGTGTGGATGAGAAGGACATAGGAGACGATAACCAGTCCGCTGATGAATGACGCGGCAATCAGCTGCCAGAGGGGATAATCGCTGTTTATATTTCGATTGGCGTGATTCTCGGGATTCTGGTTCATAGTCGTCATTTTACGACTTTTTGCTACCATGTCCGGTGAGGCATAAAAATCATGCGAGTTCTCATCATCCTGCTCTTACTTATCGGTCTCCGGTCTCCGGCGCCAGCGGCGGAGACTCATTCCCCGATTTCCAGGGCTCCCGAGCTCTCTCGAATCGAGTCTCTGGTGAATCAGGGATCGCTGATCAAGGCTAGAAAGGCCGTGGAGGCGATTCTTTCCGAGCAGCCCGGCAATATCCCGGCCAGGCTTCTTGCCGCCCGGATCTACAAGGCCATGGGTCTCTGGTCTCGCTCGATCCTGGAATACGAGTCGATACGCAGCGAAGACCCTGACCTGGTGGAGCCTTATGTCGCCCTCTCTCAAATGCATCTGGAAAACCTCAGCGCCGATCTCGCCCTCAGTCTGGCCCGGCAGGCGGTGCGTCTGGCGCCCGATTCCAAAGATGCAAGGGTCGCCTTGATATCGGGTTTGATCGCTACCCATGAGTACGGAGACGCCGACCGCGAGCTCGAGGCGCTCATCAAGAGGTTCCCCGGGGATGCCGCAGTGCTCTATATGGCATTCCAGCTCTACCGCGACAATGGTGAGTTCAAGGAAGCCCGCGCCTTTCTCCGTAAAGCCATCAAAGCCAGTCCGGACCGTATCGCCTGGCTCCTCGATCTATACGATGTCTGCGAGTCCCTTGGCGATATCAAGTCGGCGGAGCAGGCTGTGGAGCTTTACCTGACCAAGGCACCATCCTCGGTGGAGGCTCTGGAGAAGCTCGCTCTCCTCCAGGAGAATTATCTCTACGACTACGTATTGGCGGGGCGGACTTATGACAAGATTCTCGCCATCGATCCGGAGAACTGGAACGCCCTGGCCGGCAAGGACAGGATAAAGATCCGGCAGAACGACCTGGCTATGTCATATAAGCGAAGAATCCGCCATCTCTGGGCGAGTCTGATGGACAGGCTCTCTGCCTGGATGGAATCCTTCTCTTACCCCCAGAAAGAGATCAGAGACTGAGGCTCGAGGCGGCTGTCTTGCTGAGCACGCGCTTGGGTCCGTGGATCGGGTCTTCGATGATCACGGTATTGTCGCGTTTCGGACCGACACTGACGATGGCCACGGGAACGTCGAGCTCTTCTTCGATAAACTCGAGATACTCTCTGGCTTCTTTGGGAAGATCCTTGACGCTCTTGCACTCGGTGGTCGGCTTTTTCCAGCCTGGCAGGGTCTTGTAGACCGGGACCAGCTGCTTGAAGGCGCGGCCGACAGTGGGCAGATCTTTATAGGTCTTGCCGGTGACGCTGTCTTTGTATTCCACGCATACCTGGATCTCGTCGAAGGTGTCGAGAACGTCCAGCTTGGTTACCGCCAGGCAGTCGAGACCGTTTATGCGTACCGAATAGCGGCCGAGCACCGTATCGAACCAGCCGCAACGCCTCGGTCTGCCGGTGGTGACACCGATCTCGGCGCCGGTCTCCCTCAGGCGCTCGCCGGTGGCGTCGGTGAGCTCCGTGGGGAAATGGCCTTCGCCCACTCTGGTGAGATAAGCTTTGCTCACCCCGATCACCCTGTCGATGATGGTCGGACCCACGCCGGCGCCGACACAGGCGCCTCCGGCGGAGGGGCTTGAGCTGGTGACGTACGGGTAGGTGCCATGGTCGAGGTCGAGGAGGGTGCCCTGGGCGCCCTCGAAGAGGATGTTCTTCTTTTGCCCCACGGCTTCGAAGATGAGGGCCGAGGTGTCGCAGACATATTTGCGCATACGCTCGCCATACTCGAGGTATTCGGCAAGGATTTTCGCGACGTCGAGCTGGTCGAGATTATAGAGACGTTCGAACAGGACATTCTTGCGAGGCACCATGAACTCGAGCTTCTCTTTGAGAACGCTCTTGTCCAGCAGGTCTTCCATACGGATCCCGGAACGGGCGCACTTGTCGGCATAAGTCGGACCGATGCCGCGCTTGGTGGTGCCGATCTTGTTGCCGCCCCGGCTTTCTTCTTCGGCGGCGTCCAGAATGAGGTGGTAGGGCATGGTCACATGAGCCGATGCCGACACCTTGAGAGCGCCATCGTCAAGCCCGCGCTCCATGAGACCGTCGAGCTCCTCAAGGAAGGCCTTGGGATCGATGACCATTCCAGGACCGAGGATGCAGGTTTTGCTTTTGTAGACGATACCGGAGGGGATCAGGTGGAATTTGTAGGTGTTGCCGTTGGCAACGACGGTGTGCCCGGCGTTGGCGCCACCCTGATAGCGGACTACAACATCGGCATTCTTTGCCAGCAGGTCGGTGACCTTCGCCTTGCCTTCATCACCGAACTGCGCACCGACGACTATTACGTTTGCCAAAGCTCTCTCCTGAAATTTTCCGGTCAGCACAAGCCCGATACGGTTCGCGGCTCATGAAAAGCCGCCCGCCTGGCTTGCAAAACCCTGTTAGTCTAGGACACAAGCCAAGAGCTGTCAATTTAATGGCTCTCACGCACGTTATTTTTGGTTGTAAACTATAGCTGTGTTCCAGCTTTTCGCCCGATCTCTGACCCAGTCACAGCCGGTTGCCACCGGGCTCCTAGGAGCGGCTGTGATCCGAAGTCATCTTGCCAACGCCTATCTACTCACCGGTGACAATCTCGCTGAAAAGAAGGCGATAGCCCTCAGTCTGGCTGCTTTCTTGAATTGCGCCGGTGATCATGGAGAATCTTCCTGCTTCTCCCGGGGGGAGACTCCTGCATCCGGTTGTCAGAATTGCCGATGGATTGCCGAAGAAAAGCATCCCCAGGCGCTTCAGACTCTGGCGGGGGCGGAGGCGCGCTCCAAGATTCCTGTGGAGAGGGCTCGCGAGCTCTCCGCCGAGCTGGCTATGACCTCGAGCTACGGCCGGGTGGTGGTTCTGGAGGACGCTTCCGAAGAGGTCTTTCACAGGCCGGCAGCCAATGCGCTTCTCAAGACCATCGAAGAGCCCCGCACCGTCAATTCCGCTCCGGTCGTCTTCCTGCTGTTCGCCCGTCAGGCCGATAGCGTGCTCACTACCATAGTGAGTCGCTGCCAGGTGGTGCCCATCCTTGCTCCTGTCGGCTCCCTGGTCGGTCCTCTGGGGACCCTCGATAGAGGGGGCGCCGACCTCGTCAAAGCTCTCACCGAGAATGCCGGGGAAGAAGAACGGGAGCGCCTCGGGCTTCTTGCCGGGCTGCCCTTTTTCGAGTGGAGTCGCAAGAGCTTTTCCGCCAGAGCCCAGGGCCAGCTTCCTGACAGGGTGCCGCCCTCGGTCGCCGTGCTGGAGCTGGCCGCTTATCTGTATGAGACAGTGGGCAAGGACGGGGACTTCCACATGGCGGTGGACTGTGCGGTTCTCACCGAGGTGGAAATTATCGGAACCAGAGCGATGAGCCGGCCGATTCTGTCACACTATTTGAGCCGGCTGTTAACATTGTCCGAGACCGCGAAAGCCCGTCTGAGCCACTATGTCAGCAGAAAATCGGCTTTCGAGTCTTTCGCCTTCGAGTGGAATAAAGCACGAGAATGTCTTACAACCAGATAAATTGCAGGTTAAGACTCCCTGAGAGTCGGGCACGTAATTTGAGATCATCGCAGTGGGGGATAGCTTAAGATGTCGGCGAACGGACCAAGCGCACCGGGCGATACAACTGGCAGTGCGAGAAATGTCGAGATGCCCCCCGCGCAGAAAAGCATGGTCAGGGAGATATTTTGCGTGCAGCTCCTGGCGGCGCTGGTCACCTGCGGTCTCTTCGCCTACACCGTGGTCAGCCCGGTGGTGATCAAGCCCGTGGAGCTCAGCAATGCCACCGCCACCAACGAAGGTTTCGATTACAGCAGGGACAACGAGGAGCTTCTCGAGGGCGTCAACAGCAAAGAGCCGATGAAGCTGCTGGAAGAGGGCAAAGTCGTGGAAGCCCGTGCCCGTGCCTGGGAGATAGGCAACACCTGGAAGAAGCGCAAGGATGTCCAGGAGATGATGGCTGCCGGCAATGTGCTCACCGATTCGGACACTACTCGGGATATCTGGAAGGGCTTTCGATTGCTGGAGAAAAGTCTGGAGCTGGCCCCCAAGAGCAAATTCGTCAGGCTCAATTTCGCCCGCCAGCTCTTCAAGCGAGGTCAGACTGAAAAAGCCGAGGAGATGTATGAGGACCTCCTCAAAATCTCCGACCCTAGTTGGGTGACGCCCAGGATCGAGCTTGCCGAGATTTATCTCATGGACGACAAGACGCTCCGCTCCATCGAGCTTTTCAACGAAATCCTCAAAGAGAGGCCCAAGGATCCGAGAATCACCAAGCGTCTCGGTCTGGCTCTCACCGTCAACGGTGATCGTGACAAGGGTTTCGATACTTTCGTACAGGGCTGCGCTTATGAGCAGGACAACCAGGACTGGCAGCCCGAGATCAAAAAGCTGATTGAGAAGAACGCCGGTCTGATCGAGTCGGCTATCTCGGACGTTTATTCTCAGGTGGAAGCCCATCCTGATGACATCAAGCTCAAGATCAAGCTCGCACGCCTGCAGATAGCTTACAACCGCCTGAAAGACGCCAAGAAGCACCTGCTTGACGCCCGCAAGAAGCGGGAGACCGATCCGGAAGTGCACGAGGTGCTCTCGGAAGTTCTCTTCCGTCTTGGCAATACCGAGGAAGCGCGAGCCGAGTTCGGTACGACTGCCAGGCTGTTACCCCTGAGCAAACCGGCAGCGCCGCCAGTGCCTTACGAGCCGACTCAGGAAGAGATGGACAAGGAAGTGGAGCTCAACTCGATAGTCAGCGAGGAGCAGCTCAAAGACATGGAAGCTGCGAAGAAGGCTGCCCAGGAAGGCGCCAGCGAGGAAGCTCCGGCTGAAGAGTCCCAGTCCCCAGAAGAGCCCAAAGAAGAACAGCCCAAAGAAGAAGAGCCCAAAGAAGAACAGCCCAAAGAAGAATAGGGGTCAGACGGCCCGGGCGGTCTTTCCAGACTCCAGCTCGGCCAGCTTCTCGTAGAGTGTTTTTTCCTCGGGGGATGGGCTCTCAGGGATGACAATTTTCGTGCGAATCAACAGGTCGCCGGTCTTGCCCGACTTGAGCGATGGCAGGCCGCGTCCCTTGAGCCTGAGCAAGCGTCCGTTCTGGGTGCCGGCCGGTATGCGGATCTTGACTGGACCGTCCAGGGTGGGAACATTGGCCTGTCCGCCAAGAACAGCTTTGGCCGGGGTGATCGGCACTTCGCAGAAGATATTGTCACCATCTATGGTGAAACTATCATGAGGTTTCACCTTCACTTTCAAATAGAGATCACCCCGACCTGTGGGGGTTTGCATACCCTGACCGGGGATCCGTACTTTTGATCCGGCTCGTACGCCTTTCGGAATCTTCACTTCGATGGTCTTGGCTTTCGCTCCCGGTGTCGTGATCTTGAGGGTGCGCTGAGCGCCCCGTGCCAGCTCCTCGATGGTGAGTTCGATGCTGGCCTCCTGATCGAAGCTGGGGCGCCCGCCCCGTTGCGCTCCGGGACGGTGAGGCTGGCTCTGCCGGGCGGCCCGGGCGCCTGCCGCATTGCCACCACCGGTGCTGCCACCCGGGCGGGGCCCGCTGGTGGTGCCGGATCCGAATGTCTGCCCGAAGAGCATATCGAAGAAGTCCGAAAAGGGACCGCTCTTGCTGAACTCGCCGAAGCGCTCGAAATCGAAAGTGAATCCGCCTCCGAAATCCGGCGGCGGCTTGAAATCGGCACCGGCTTTCCAGTTGCTGCCCAGGGTGTCGTATTTCTTGCGTTTGTCCGGGTCTTTCAGGACCTCGTAGGCCTCGGTGATTTCTTTGAACTTCTCCTCTGCCCCTTTGTCACCCTTGTTAGCGTCCGGGTGGAATTTGCGAGCCAGGCTCCGGTAAGAAGTCTTGATCTCTTTCTGGGTGGCGGTTCTGGCGACCCCGAGAATCTGGTAATAGTCTTTGAACTTAACCACTTAATTAATGTATCACAGTAAGAGCAAGCCCGGCCTTTTTGTCGATTAAAAATCGGGGGTGCAGGGCATATGGATTCAGGGGGAGTCTAAGATTCAATCGGTCAGGTGGAAAATTTGAGCAAGTCTTTTCGCAGGAAGAACGGGCAATCGACTGTCGAGCTGGTAGTCGGACTTCTGGTGCTTGTCCCTCTGGTACTGGTACTGTTCGATCTGGCCGTCATCGTGCTGGGGGTGCAGGTCAACGACCAGACCTGCAGGCAGGCTGCCCGGGCAGCCGCTTCCGGCGATCCCAACAGCGCTCTCCAGCGAGCCCAGGCGATTATCGACCGGGCCAACAAGCAGCAGAAAGCCAATTCCATCGTCAACAAGTTCACTCTGGACAACCTCACCTTCAATCCTACTTCTATCCCTGCCGATGCCACCAATCTGGCAGCAAATTTCGGGGGCACCGTGAGTGGTACGGTGACGGTCGAAACCGTCGTCGATATCTATCCCTTCGTTGTTCCCCTGGTCTACACCGGAGGCAGTGCCCTGCAGTTCAGGGCATCCCAGACCTATCCAATCACTTTCGTGGTTCCCAACCCGGGTTAGAAAGGACGACAGGGCAGAATGAAAAAAGGGCGATGTTCACATCGCCCTTTTCGATTTTTCGATGGAGCTCTATCTCAGGCAGCCAGGTGCTTGGCTAGCTCCTGGAGAGTGGTCAGGTCCAGCTTGACGCCGGGACCCATGGTGGAGCTCACATAAATCGACTTGATGTAGGTGCCTTTCACCGATGGCGGTTTCACTTTCTGAATCTGGTCCACCACGGCGGCCAGGTTTTTCAGGAGTCGAGCGTCTTCGAAAGAGAGCTTGCCGATGGCCATCTGGACGAGACCACCGGTTTTCTCGGCGCGGAAAGAGACCTTGCCGGCCTTGAGCTCTTTGACGGTCTTGTCGATCTCGGTTGTCACTGTACCGTCTTTAGGGTTGGGCATCAGTCCTTTGGGACCGAGGACACGACCCATTTTGGAGAGCATGGCCATGCAATCCGGGGTAGCCACGAGCTTGTCGAAATCGAGGAAACCGTTGCCGATTTGCTCGACCAGCTCTTCGGAACCTGCCACATCGGCGCCGGCGTCTTTGGCTTCCTGCACCTTGGCGCCTTTGGCCACCACGGCGACTCGTACCTCTTTGCCGGTACCTCCGGGGAGGCTGACAGTGGAGCGGATCTGCTGATCGTTGAGTTTGGGGTTGATACCCAGGCGGAAATGAACTTCGACGGTGGGGTCGAATTTCACCGACTTCTCGTCTTTGAGGATCTTGATTGCCTCTTCGGCAACCACAGGCTCGCGGTACTTGTCTTTCAGCTCTTTGAGCTTGGCCTGGCGTTTAGTCAACTTAGCCATCTTCGGGCTCCTTCTATCTATCTTTAGTTCGCAATCAGTCGATTGTGATTCCCATATTCTTGGCCGTGCCTCTGACCATCGCTTCCGCCGCCTCGAGGGTGGTGGCGTTCAGGTCAGGCATCTTGATCTTGGCGATCTCAGTCACCTTGGCTTTGCTCACCGAACCGACTTTGTCTTTGTTCGGGGCGGCGCTGCCTTTCTCGATGCCGGCGGCTTTCTTCAAGAGCTCGGAGCAGGGAGGGGTCTTGAGGATGAAGTCGAATGACCTGTCCTCGAAGACTGTGATCTCCACCGGAATTATCGTCCCGGTCTTGTCCTGAGTCTTGGCGTTATATTCCTTGCAAAATTGCATGATGTTGACGCCATGCTGACCGAGAGCCGGTCCGATAGGCGGCGCCGGGTTCGCTTTACCGGCTTGAATCTGCAATTTGATCTTCCCAACAACCTTTTTCACGGTGCCCAGATCCTTACTGTATATATACCGAAGCTGTGATTGTATGGCCCGAAAGCCATATAATCCAGCACATTTACACTTTTATAACCTGGTTGAACTCCAGCTCAACCGGGGTTGCGCGTCCGAAGATAATAACAGAAGCCTTGATGCGCTCTCTCTCAAGGTTTACTTCTGTAACTTCTCCTGTAAAGTCGGCGAACGGTCCGCCGGTGATGCGGACATAATCTCCGACCTTGACGTCGATGGCGGCCTGCTTCTTGCCTTTCACGCCTGTGGCGGCGATCTGGCGTCTGAGGATCTTGCGGATTTCGGAGTCCTGGACAGGAATCGGCTTCTTGCCGGCCCCTACATATTTGGTTACACCCGGTGCTTCCCTGACCACTCGCCAGGAATCGTCGTCGAGGATCATCTCCACGAAAACATAGCCCGGGTATTCACGCTCTTTCTTCTCGACGCGCTTGCCGTCTTTCACCTTGGTGACCATCTTCTCGGGCACGATGACGCCGAAGATCTTGTCCTGGGCGTTCATGGTGATCACACGCTTCTCGATGTGCTCTTTCACCTTGTTCTCGTGGCCGGAGGCAGTCTGCACGGCATACCATTTCCTCTGCCCGTCCGACTTGATAAAGGGCATTTTTCTGGTACCGGCATCTTCGCTCCGGACGGTCATCTTGGGATCCTTATCGATATCGACTTCTTCCACTGTCAGCCTCCCGCATAAATCCTGGACAGGTGCTCGATATAACCGAAGATCTTGCCAAGGGCTAAATCGTAGCCGAGCACGAGGAATGTGATGAATGTAACCAGAACGAGGACGCTCATGGTCTCTTTGGTGATTTGCTGCCGATCGGGCCAGGTGATTTTCCTGTACTCGATATATACTTCTTTGAGGAATTGCTGATAGCCCGCGAATCCACCGGCTTCTCGGGTCTTGCCGGGACCGCTCTTGCCGGAGCCGTCGCCCTTCCCGGAGCCCCCGCTCTTGCCGGAGCCGTCGCCTCCGCCGCCACTGCCGCCTCTGGCGGGCGGCTTCGCCGGAGGCGTGCCGGCGCTATCGCTGCCGTTACTGCCGCCGTCTTTTTCGGGGCCGTCGGCCGAGTCGCCTGTCTTGTCGACTCTGAGCTTTTTGCTGCTGATCTTCTTGCGTTTCTTAAGAGCCATGGCTTCCCAACTGAAAAAAAATTCGCGCCCTGAAGGAGTCGAACCCTCAACAAAGGTTTTGGAGACCTCCGTTTTACCATTAAACTAAGGGCGCCCGCCCGTACCATTCTGACGGATAGCTTACGCGATCGCTGCCGATAGCACAGGCTAGAGCCGCTCTGGCTCTACTTCTTGGTCTCGCGGTGCTCGATATGCATGCGGCAGAACTTGCAGAACTTCTTGATCTCGAGTCTCTCTGTGTCGTTGCGCTTGTTCTTCATCGTCGTATAGTTGCGGCGTTTGCAAGTACCGCAAGCCAGGGTGATGATGATTCTGTCTTCCTTCTTAGCCATTTGACTTGCTCCTAGACGGCTATCGGTCCGCTTTACCGTTCCGGCGAAGAAGACCAACACAAAATTGCCTCCCGAAGGCGGCAAGGAGTGAGTATATCCAAATGCCGAAAAACCTGTCAACAAACTGTGCCGGCGAATTTACGCCATATCCCCGGCAGCCCTGTTATCAGCCGCGGCGGAAGCCATAAATATCTATTAACTATATCGATATGTTGCGCAGATCAGCCGGTGACCCGCTATCGGATAAGATCGGGGCGTCGAGCCGGATGTCTTAGCCCCCGATTTGAATCGCAATTTTTTACCAGCCAATTCTTTACCCGTCGTACTGCCCGCGATATTTGCGGTAATGGTGCTCTCTTCCTGCGCTCTGGAGAAGCCCGACTATATACCGGGAGTGCTCCGGATGAATCTCGGCAACGAGCCTCCCAGCCTGGACTGGCACGCCACCACCGATTCGACCTCTTTCGACGTGATTGCCAATATCATGGTCGGGTTGACGAGTTACGGGGACGATCTCACCATCGAGCCCTGTCTGGCATCCTCCTGGGACATCCTGGACGGAGGCAGCCGCTATGTCTTCCATCTGCGCGACGACATCTCCTGGTCGGACGGCAAGCCAGTCACTGCTTTCGATTTTCAAGACTCCTGGCGGCGCCTGGTCGATCCGGCCACCGGAGCCTCTTATGCCTATATGCTCTACGATGTGGAGAACGGGCTCAAAATCAACAATGGCGAGATAGGCGACGTGTCGATGCTCGGCGCCCGGGCTCTGGACGAGCGTACATTCGAGGTCCGCCTCGCCAAGCCGGTCGCTTATTTCCTGAGCCTCACCGCGGTGGCTCCTACTTTCCCGGTGCGCAGGGATATCATCGACAGGCATGGCGATCGCTGGACCGAACCCGAGAATATCGTCACCAACGGTCCCTTCCTTCTCGATAGCTGGCAGCACGAATATAAGATCGAGCTCAAGGCCAATCCCGGCTTTTTCAGCGGTCCTCCCGAGCTCTCCCGGGTCAAGATGTTCATGGTGCCGGAGCAGTCCACTGCCTTCCTTCTCTATGAGAACAACGAGCTCGATTATGTCGACAACCGCAGCTTTTCTACTTCCGACGTGGAGCGGTATGCCCGTTCTCCCGAATACAGGAATTTCCCGCTTCTGCGCTGCAGCTATATCGCTTTCAATGTCCAGAAGGCACCGTTCACCGATGCGCGGGTGAGGCGTGCATTCGCTATGGCCATCGACAAGACCGTATTCCCTCGCATTCTGCGGCGGCGGGAGCGTCCGCTCACAAGCTGGATCCCGGAGGGGCTTTGCGGCTATGCGCCGGATTCGGGACCGCCCTTCGATCCGGCTGCTGCCGGGAGACTGCTCGATCAGGCGGGTTTCACGGACCGCAGCAAATTCCCCAGGGTGGAGCTGCTCTATCCCAACCGGGAAGATGCCAAGCTCGTGGTCGAATCGGTTCAGGCTCAGCTCAAAGCCAATCTCGGCGTCAAAATCGAGCTCACCAATCAGGAATGGAAAGTCTATCTGGCAAGACGAAAGAAAGATCCCACGCCGCTTTTTCGCGGTGCCTGGGGGGCCGACTATCCGGATCCCGAGACATTCATGAATCTTTTCACCTCGGTGAACGGCAACAACCATACTCGCTGGCACAACAAGCTCTACGATAGCCTGGTCAGTAGAGCCGCTGGCGAACAGGACGAGAAGCGACGGGCCGAGCTCTATCGCAGAGCCGACCGTCTGCTGTGCCGGCAGGAGGCTCCTCTGATTCCGGCTTATCTCGCCACCCAGAATGTCATGGTCAAGCCCTGGGCTGGTGGTATCACATTCAATGCCCTGGACGTCCAGTATTTTCGTAACGCCTATGTGAAAGCGCCCGCAGCCCGAGGAGGTTCAGACTGATGCTCGTCCTCGTGCTCAAGCGCATCGTCACGGCCATCCCGGTTCTGTGGATCGTCGCCTCCCTGACTTTCGTCCTGGTGCGGGTGGTCCCGGGCGGTCCCTTCGACGACGAGCGCAATCTGCCAAAGGAGATAATCGCCAATCTCGAGGCGAAGTATCATCTGGACAAGCCTGTAAGCGAGCAATATGTCCTTTATCTGGGACGGCTCTGCCGGGGGGACCTCGGCGTCTCCTACAAATATGTGAACCGCACCGTCAATGATATCCTGTCCGATGCCTTTCCAGTCTCTTGCAAGCTCGGTCTGCTCGGTCTGGCCCTGGCCGTGGTGGTGGGTGTCCCGCTTGGTGCACTGGCAGCCGTCAAGCGAGGGACTTTCCTCGATTATCTCTCGATGTTCACCAGCACGGCCGGAATCTCCGTGCCCACTTTCGTGATCGGGGCGCTGCTGATCTATGTTTTCGGGATCTGGTTGAAAGTCTTGCCGGTGGCCCTCTGGGAGACGCCCTACCATATGGTATTGCCGGCAGTGACTCTCGCTTTCGGCCCGACGGCCTATCTCGCCAGGCTGACCCGGGCGAGCGTCCTCGAGACCCTCGAGAAGGACTGGGTTCGTACCGCCCGTACCAAGGGTCTTTCCGGCTTAGCCACTATCGTCAAGCATGTCCTCCGCAATGCGCTGGTGCCGGTGGTCACGGTTCTTGGTCCCCTGGCTGCGATTCTGGTCACCGGCTCTTTCGTGGTGGAGTATATCTACGCTATTCCGGGAATGGGGCGGTTCTTCATTACCGCCGTCATGAACCGGGACTACGATCTGATTATGGGCACCACCTTGCTGTTCGCTATACTCCTCATCTTCACCAATATGCTGGTGGACGTCGCTTACCAGATCCTCGATCCCCGCATGCGGGTGGAGGGCTGATATGGCGAGGGTGCTCAAGCGTCTGATGTCCATGCCCACGGCCACGGTGTCGCTGCTTCTGGTGGGGGCAGTCTGCCTCCTGGCAGCTTCATCGTACTTGAATGTCCAGCTCAGTCCGTACAGTTACGACCAGACCACCGCCGATATTCTGATGTCACCCTCGGCGCAGCATCCCATGGGCACAGACGAGCTAGGCCGGGATCTTTTCAGCCGGGTGATCTACGGCTCCCGGCTCTCGATCTCCATAGGCATCATGACTGCTGTGGTGGCATTCATAGTCGGTACCGTCTATGGAGCGGTGTCCGGTTATATCGGCGGCAAGATCGACAGTCTCCTGATGCGGGGCGTCGATGTCGCCTATGCCCTTCCCGACCTCCTGGTGATGATTCTGATCGGTGTTCTTGTCGGCCGCGGCACTCTCGGTATTCTCATCGCTCTGGGTCTGGTGAGCTGGCGTGGGGTGGCCAGGCTGGTGAGGGCACAATTCATGCAGCTCAAGTCGGAAGAATTCGTAGAGGCCGCCAGGGCTCAGGGGCAGACCCATTTTGCCATCATCGTCAAGCATCTCCTGCCCAACTCCATCGGACCGGTGATTATCGCCATGACTTTCACCGTGCCGGCAGCGATTCTCTCGGAGTCCACCCTCAGCTTTATCGGTCTGGGTCTCTCTCCCCCCGCCTGTAGCTGGGGCACTCTGGCCGCCGACGGCTGGCGCTCTCTGCAGACCCACCCGCACTTGATTCTTTTTCCAAGCATGCTCATCTTCGTCTCGGTGCTCTCATTCAATTTCCTCGGAGACGGATTGAGAGACGCTCTGGATCCGCGTACGCGCATGAATGTGAGACGAGATCTCTAGACTGTGGTACAAAGGCCCTTGAGCCTCCCACAGGAGTTTACGATGAGATTCAGATACGCCCTCTTCCTCGCCATGGCAGCCATCGCCCTTGCCGCCGGCGGAGCCTCGGCCCAGGAGCGGGGCTGGGCTCTGACCCAGAGGAGCGAAGCCCTGGGCGACCAGTATATCTATGTGAGCCCGAACGGGTTCAAGTGGCAGAACCCCAAATCCGGGGCCAATATAGTCTCCACCGGACCGAGCTGGGGGGTGACCATGTTCAATGACAAGAGCCGCTCCATGTACCAGACGACCTTCAGAGAATGGCAGGCTCAGGTGCAGGCACGCACCGGCGGGAGTGCCGCCCAGATGCAGAACAGCGCCTGGACCAAGGCCGGCTCGGGCAATATTGCCGGGCTCAGAGCCACCAAATATGTCATGCAGGGCGGCTCCCAGCCTCTGCAGGCCGGCAAGCGCACCCTCGCCTCGGTGCAATCCGCCACCTGCTGGATCGCCGATGAGATAGAGATCCCGCCGGCCCTGGCCGAGATGCTGGCCGCCGCTTATGGAATGCCGAAGACCAAATATTTCCCGCTCCGTGTCACATATTCCAGTAATAACGGGGCCAATAAAGTCGCTCTGGACACTTATCATTCGAAGACATGCCCGATTCCCGGCGGCTTCTATGGTTATCCCGGCGGCTATGCCGTGGCTTCCAGCCAGGCTGAAGTGCTGCTCGACGATGAGACCAGGCAGATTCTGGAGGACATGGCCGGTGAGGTCAGTGGCAGACCTGATTCTTCCTCTACTCGAGGGACGCAAGTCAGACAGGTGCGTCAGCAGTCCCCCGCCCGGGTGGCGCCGACTCCGGCTGCCAAGAAAAACGATCCTCTGGGCAGTCTTCTCGATTCGCTGAAGGGAAAATAGGACGCATTCGATAATAAAAAGGGCCTGATCGTGGCATATATGGAGTACCGTTACTTTACAAGTCGCCGATGACACCGCCCCGGATCAACCTGAAGATTGTGCACAAGGGAGCAATTCTCGTCCTTGTGCCTTTGTTTTTCGAATTGATCTTTCTCGGCGTACTGACCGAGCTGCTCCACAGAGCCGAGGTGGAAGTCCAGAGACAGGTACGGTCCAAGGCGATCATCTCTCAGGCGAACACTCTATCCAAGCTTTTCTATGACGCCGGTGTGGCCATGGGAGGCTACAGCATCACCAAGAGCCCTCTTTTCTCGGACAGGTACGACAAAATCGTCCGGCAGATCCCGCAAGATCTGGTCGAGCTCAAGAAACTGGTGGGCGACAATCCCAAGCAGCAGCAGATTCTCGAGAATCTCCAGCGGATTACAGTCACCGGTCTCAAGATTCTGGGCGAGGCTAAATCCGCCATCGACGACAACAGGGTGGACGTGGCCCAGTTCCGAGCCCGGCATATGTATAAGGAGATCCGTTCGCTTGCCGACAAGCTCCAGGATGAGTTGCGAGGTCTCACCGAAGATGAGCGCCGCATCGAGCAAGAATCGCCGGAGAAGCAGAACCGCTCAAGGACGGTCCTGAAAGTGTTCCTGGTGGGAGGCGTGGTTGCCAATATTCTCATCGCCTTCGTATTGCTGTGGTTTTTCACCCGCAGTATCAAGAACCGTCTCGATATCCTCACCGACAACTCCTTCCGCCTGGCTCGCGGTCAGCCCCTCAATCCCCCCGTCGGAGGCGGAGACGAGATCTCTCACCTGGACGGCGTTTTCCACAGCATGGCCGACGCGCTCACTGAGGCGGCGCGAAAAGAGAGAGCGGTCATCGACAACGCTGTCGATGTCATCTGCTCGATCGACATGGACGGCAAGTTCGTCGCCGTCAACCCTGCTTGTTATGACAACTGGGGATACAGTCCCGACGAGATCCTCGGTAAGCGCTTCATCGAGGTGATCGCTCCTCAGGACATCTCGGAGACTATCAAGGCTGTGCGGGCCATACGCGCAGAGAAGAGCAATATGACCTTCGACAACAAGGTGCGGCGCAAAGACGGCTCCGAGATCAACGTGAGCTGGGCTGCTTACTGGTCCGAGAAAGAAAGAGCGATGTTCTGCGTCGCGCACGATATCACCGAGCGCAAGCTCGCCGAGGAGGCGATAAGGGCCAGTGAGCAGAGAATCAGAACGATCATCAACCACATGATCGTCGGTCTCGTCATTGTCAACCAGGATGGCTTTATCGAGTCGATGAACCCTCGCGCCGAGCTGATCTTCGGCTACAAGGCCGAGGATATCGTCGGTCGGCACCTCCTGGCGCTCTTCTCGGATTCGAAATTTTTCTCCGAGCACAATGAGAATGACACCACCGCCTTCATGGAGACTCTCTTCAACCAGGCTCTCAATCGTATAGGCGAGTTCGATTGTCTGAAGAAGAATGGCGAGGACTTCCCGGTGGAGCTCTCTTTGAGCGAGCTCAAGACCCACGAGGGCGAGCGCTATATGGCGAACGTTCTTGATGTGTCCGAGCGCCGCGAGGTAGAGCGCTTGAAGAAAGAATTCGTCTCCACCGTGTCCCACGAGCTGCGTACTCCTCTTACTTCTATAAGAGGATCGCTGACCCTGCTCTCGGTGGGTGCCATGGGGGCGCTGCCGGAGCAGGCCAAGAAAGTCGTCTCAATCGCCGAGCGCAACACTATTCGCCTGATCGGACTGATCAACGACATCCTGGACATTGAAAAGCTCGAGGCCGGCAAGCTCGACATGGTTTTCGAGAACACCCCCATGAAAGACATTCTCGAGCGCTCGGAGCAATCGGTGAACACTTTCGCCGCCAGCAACGGCATCAAGCTGGAGCTGCTGCCTTCCGATGCCCTGGTCTATGCCGACGGCGACCGGATCGTCCAGGTGGTGGTCAACCTTCTGAGCAACGCTATCAAGTTCTCTCCCAAGGGCCAGACAGTCACCGTGGTGGTGGAGAACTCGGCAGGCTTCGTCCAGGTGCGAGTCATCGACCGCGGAAGGGGGATTCCGGAGAAGTTCCGCAAACTTCTCTTCCAGCGTTTCCAGCAGGTGGAAGCCAGCGACGCCAAGAAGAAAGGCGGCACCGGTCTCGGTCTGGCCATTTGCAAAGGGATCATCGAGCAGCATGGAGGACAGATCGGCGTCGAGTCCGAGGAAGGCAAGGGAAGCACCTTCTGGTTCCGCATCCCGCCGGCTCGTACAGACTCCACCGTGGTGGTGGCACCGGCCGAGACCAAGGCCGGCTAGAGACCGGGTATAGATGTGCTAAGATGACTCAGTCTTGCTAGCCAGGGGACTCAAGCCTAAATGAAGGTTCTCATTATTGATGACGAAGAGGACTTTCGTGCGATTGCCAGTAGCTGTCTGGGTCTTCTTGGCGGAGCGGTCGTGGTGGAGGCGTCGAGCGGCGAAGAAGGTCTCGAGAAAGCCGAGCACGAGCAACCCGACGTCATCCTGCTCGATCTTGTCATGCCCGAAATGGATGGTATCGAGACCCTGACCAATATGCGCAAGAACCCGGCTACCGAAAGCATCCCGGTAATCTTCGTGACCACCAAGGGAATGTTCGAGGAATTTTCGGACATGAAAAAGCTCGGTGCCCTGGCTGTGATAACCAAGCCTTTCGATCCTGTGAAACTGGGCGATCAGATTCGCACGATCCTCGTGGACGCGAATATTTCCATTCCCTAGAAGTGGGTATATCAACTAAAAAAGAGGTATTGGCATGAGAGTTCTTATCATCGATGACGAAGAGGACACGCGGGAGATCGCCAAGATGAGCCTGAGCCTGCTTGGTGGCTATGACGTGATCGAAGCCGAAAACGGCCAGCATGGCATCGAAGTGGCATCCCAGGAAAAGCCGGATGTTATCCTGCTCGACATGATGATGCCGATCATGGATGGTCCTGCTACTCTCGAGGCTCTGCGCACCAATGACGTTACCAGGGACATCCCTGTGATCTTCCTGACCGCCAAGGCGATGACCACCGAGATCGAAAAATTGAAGCGCATGGGCGCCGTCGATGTAATCACCAAGCCTTACGATCCCACCACCCTGGCAAGCCAGGTCCAAGCCATACTGGAGAGCTGACCGTACATGCAGTCCTGGCAGGAGACTTTCGGGGCACTAAAGCAGAAGTATCTCAAGCGTTCTAGCGATCGCCTGGCCGAGATACTGGAGCTTCTCGACGGAATCATTGCCGACCCCCGGGACGCCGAGCTGATCCGCCGGCTCTCCCGTAATTTCCACTGGCTGGCGGGATCCGGCAGCATGTATGGGTTTCAGAGTGTGTCCACCCTGGGAGCCGAAGGCGAGCAGTATTGCGAGAGCGTTCTGCGCGCCGATCCGAAGGTCAGCCCCATCGACGTGGAAAAGCTCAAGGTGCTGGTCAGCGAGCTCAGCGCCGCCTTCACCCCCGGCGGTGAAAGCGGCGATCCGCAGGAGACCACCAATCTCGGTCTCGATGAGCCCGAGATTCGCGAAGCTACCGAAATCCTGGTGGTGGGCGAGGATCAGACTAATGTCTCGAGTCTCTCCAAGCTTGTTGAAGAGATGGGGCTGACCGTGCGTCAGGCTCGCAATTCTTCTGCCACTCTCCAGGAAGTCGATCGCAAAATGCCCGACGCCCTGATCATCGAGATCCCGCTTGGAGACGGCGATGCTTACGAGCTGGTGGAAAAAGTGCGCACCAGACCCGATGGCGACCGGCCGGCGATCATCATCGTCAGCAAGCAGACCGGTTTTCTCGACAAGGTGCGCTCGATACACTGCGGAGCCGATGCTCACTTCGAGAGACCGGTGGACTTCAAGGCTATGTGCCGCCGTCTGCGTTATCTGCTTGACAAGACCCGCCAGGAGCCGCCGCGCATTCTCTCGGTGGAGGACGATCCCGACCAGGCGGCCTTCATCCGGGCATTTCTCGAGTCGGCCGGCTATCAGGTGAAAACCTGCACCGATCCCAAGCATTTCGACACTTTTATGTCTCAGTTCCAGCCTGATCTTGTGATACTGGATGTGATGCTGCCCGGCATGACCGGTTATGAGCTGGCTCGCTATATCCGACAGGACGAGCGCCATGCGACCCTGCCGGTGCTATTCCTGACCACTCAGGGACAGCTCGACGCCAGGATCGAGAGCACCCGGTCCGGTGGCGACGACCACCTGGTCAAGCCGGTTCCGCCGGCGCTGCTTCTCAATTCGGTATCGGCGAAGCTGGAGCGGGCGCGGTTCTTGAATTCGCTCCTCCACAAAGACGGGCTCACCAATCTTCTCAATCACACTGCTTTCATGGAGCAGGGACAGGCGGTGGTGGCGCAGCAGAAGCGGCGCTCGGGCTATGTCGCCCTGATCGTCCTGGATATGGATTATTTCAAGTCAATCAACGAAAGACACGGTTATCCCGGTGGAGACAAAGTTCTGGTGGCGCTCTCCCTGCTCCTTCGCCGGCGCCTTCGCCAATCGGACGTGATCGGGCGCCTGGGCGGAGACGAATTCGGGATAATCGCCGAGGGTATCGACGAAGGCGAGGCTCTCTCCCTGGCTTCCCGGTTGATCCAGGACTTCGGCTCGATTCAGCACTCGACCATGTCTCATTCCGGATTCTATGCCACCGTATCTGCTGGCATCGCCAGTCTCGAAGCTTCGTCCATGACCCTCGAGCAGTGGGTGGGGCATGCTTATAGCGCGCTTGCGGAGGCCAAGTCGACCGGACGCAATTGCGCCATCGTCTTTAAAAAGGACCCGAACTACCAGACCCTTCGCTGATGGAACTATCTCTTTCAGAGCTCAAAGCTTCGCGGGTGGCAGTACTGGGTGCCGGGGCGTGGGGCGGGACTCTGGCCTGGCTTCTGGCATCAGCCGGCAAGAAAGTGAGTCTCTGGGGACGCAATCCGGGTAAGATAAAGGACCTCCGAGACTCAGGCCGCCTGCCGGATCCCCTGCCGGTGCCGATTCCGGCGGACCTCCGTCTCACCGCCGACCTCGCTGATGCCGTATCCGGTGCGCGGTTGATCATCGTGGCCACCAGCTCGCAGTCGATGAAAGCGGTGGCGGCGTCCCTTGCCGCCGCCGGAGCCGCCGACGGGACTCTGGTGGTGAGCGCCGCCAAGGGGCTTTCCATGGAGACCCTGGAGCGCATGTCCGAGGTGATCGAGAGCAATCTTCCCGGCGCTGTCGCCCTGGCTCTGTCCGGACCGAATCTCGCTTATGAGATCCGCTCGGGTCTGCCCACCGCCGCCGTGGTCGCCTGTGCCGATCTGGAGATGGCGAGAGCCGTCCAGGAATGTCTCAGTGTCAGGACCTTGCGGCTCTATGCCGCCGACGACATAGCCGGAGTAGAACTGGGGGGCACTCTCAAGAACATCATCGCGATAGCCGCCGGCGCCAGCGACGGTCTCGATCTAGGCGTCAATGCCAAAGCCGCCCTCATGACCCGGGGCCTTGCCGAGATGGTGCGTCTGTCCACCCGTCTGGGGGCGAGCCCGGCGACTCTCTACGGGCTTTCGGGTATGGGCGATCTGATCGCTACCTGTCAGGGACCGCTTTCACGCAATTACAGGTTCGGCAAGATTCTCGCCGCCGGTCGGGATCTCAGCGCCGCCCTTGCCGAGGTTGGCTCCTGCGTTGAGGGGGTGGCGACCACCAGGGCTGTTTGTGAACTTTCACAAAAACTTGCCATCGACCTGCCGATTGCCCGGCAGGTCAGATCAACACTTGACGGGGAAGTGACACCGGAGGAGTCGATCATGGCTCTCATGAGGAGACCTCTAGTCACCGAGTAGATTACCGGGCATGATTTCAAAGGAAGCACGCCAAAGGGGGAGCAAGTGGCACAACGAGTCTTGATGCTGGCCTGGGAGTATCCACCCAGGGTGATTGGCGGTCTCTCACGGGTCGTCTGGGCGCTCTCCCGGGAGCTTGCCGAGGCTGACTGCGATGTCCATGTCGTGACCGCGGACCACCCCGGCACCGCCGAGCACGAGCTGGACGGGAAAGTGCATGTCCACCGGGTGAAGACCCAGACGGACACGACTCCGGACTTTCTCACCTGGGTGAACCGCCTCAATGTCGGTATGCTCCAGTATGCTATCCAGCTTCATATGGAGAAGCCTTTCGATGTCGTGCACGCTCACGACTGGATGGTCACCGATGCCGCCTGGGTCTTGAAGAGCGGTCTGGGGATTCCGGTGGTGAGCACGATCCACGCCACGGAGCAGGGGCGAATGGGAGGCCTGCACACCGATCTGCAGCGCTATGTCAATCAGCTGGAATGGCGCCTTACCTTCGAGTCCTGGAGGATTATCGTCAACAGCCGCCACATGAGGGAAGAGCTCAAGGGGCTTTTCAACGTGCCCGAGGACAAGATCGACATAATTCCCAACGGCACGGACCCGGAGCATTTCGACTTTCCTTTCGACCCGCGTCCCCTGCGCAACAGTTTCGCTTATGAGCATCAAAAAATCGTTCTCTATGTAGGCAGGCTGGTGAATGAGAAAGGCGTGCAGGTCCTGCTCGATTCGGTTCCCATGGTTCTCCAGCATTTTCCCGGCACCCAGTTCCTGATCGTGGGCACCGGCTATTTCATGGATGATCTCAAGCAGAAAGCAGCGGCTCTCAATATCCACCACAATGTCAAATTCCTCGGCTATGTCGGTGACGACGAGCTCCTCCAGCTTTATAAGATCGCCGATGTGGTGACGATTCCCAGTCTCTATGAGCCCTTCGGTATCGTCGCCCTGGAAGGCATGGCTGCCAATGTGCCGGTGGTGGCATCCGATGTCGGTGGCCTCCGGGATTTCGTGGAGCATATGGAGACCGGTGTGACCACTTACACAGGCAATGCTCAGAGCCTCGCCTGGGGACTTCTCCTGGTTCTCCGGGATCAAGAAGTTGCCGACAGGCTCGCCAAAAATGCTTTCGCCAAGGTCCAAAGCGTCTACAATTGGAAGTCCATCGCGGCCAAGACCCGAGATGTCTATCTGCAGGTGATCACCGAGGCCCGGGCCAAGGGTGGTGTGAAAGAGGCGGCCAGGTCCGGGCGGACCCGGTAGGACAGAGCAAAGGAGAAGAATATGAAAGCGGTGATCATGGCTGGCGGCTCCGGAACGAGATTGAGACCGCTCACCTGCAACCTCCCGAAGCCCATGGTTCCGGTGGCCAACAAGCCCATGGCCTACCATATAGTCAACCTGCTCAAGAAGCACGGTTTCGACGATATCGTCTTCACGCTCCACTATCTGCCCGATGCCATCAAGGACTATTTCCAGGATGGTAGCGAATTCGGTGTCAAGATCGACTATTCCACGGAAGAAGGCAAGCCCCTGGGCACCGCCGGCTGTGTCAAGGCTATCCAGGACCGGCTCGATTCCACCTTCCTGGTGATCTCCGGTGATACGCTCACCGATATGGATCTATCGGAGGCTCTCGCTTTCCACCGCCAGAAGAAATCCAAGGCTACCCTGGTACTCAAACGGGTCGCCAATCCTTTCGAATACGGGGTGGTGATCACCGACGGTGAAGGTCGTATCCAGCGCTTTCTCGAAAAGCCGGGAGCGAGCGAGATATTCTCGGATACGGCCAATACCGGCACTTATATCCTCGAGCCCGAGGTGCTCAACTATATCCTCATGGGTCAGGAGCAGGATTTCAGCAACGACCTCTTCCCCATGCTCCAGCTAGCCAACGAGCCCATGTACGGCTATGTCTCGGACGGCTACTGGTGCGATATCGGCAACCTGCAGATGTACCGCCAGGCTCATAAGGACCTGCTTGCTGGTGAGGTGGACGTCGAGATCGATTATCTTCCTCAAACCGAGAAAGGAGTCTGGATCGGGCTCGGAACCCAGGTGGATCCGAAAGCCAGGGTGGAAGGTCCGGTGATGATCGGCTCCAACTGTCGGATTGGACCGGAGACCGAGATCGGTCCCTTCTCCACCATCGGAGACAATGTCGTCATCCAGGAGAAAGTCAGCGTCAAGCAACCGGTGATCTGGTCCAATACTTATGTGGGCAACGGCGCTCAGCTCAGAGCTTGCGTGATCTGCAACAATGCCACGGTCCATGACAGCGCCGAGATCCTCGAAGGGGGCATCATCGGCTCCAATACGGCGGTCGGTCAGGAAGCCCTGATCTCGCCTGATGTGCGGGTCTGGCCGGACAAGGTGATCGAGTCGGGCTCCCGGGTACTCACCTCTCTGGTCTGGGGCACCAAGGCTCCACGCACGCTTTTCGGCGCTCACGGAGTGCGCGGTCTGGCAAACGTCGAGATCACCCCCGAGTTCGCCGTCAATCTCGCCGCCGCTTACGGTGCCGTGGTCCGCTCCGGACCTGTCCTCCTTTCCAGGGACTACTGGCCGGTGAGCCAGATGGTCTCCCGGGCGATCAGCGCCGGCCTGGTTTCGGTGGGTATCGAAGTGCAGAACCTCGAGGCCACGCCTCTGCCTATATCTCGTTATTATGTCAAGACCCAGCGAGCAGCCGGGCTCATCCATGTTCGAGTCTCCCAGCGAGAGCCGGAGAAAATCATGGTGGAGTTCTTCGATGCTCATGGGATCAGTGTCACCAAGAAGTTCGAGCGCAAGATCGAGACGACTTTCTTCAAAGAGGATTTTCCGCGAAGCAAGCCCAGCGATGTCGGTCATATCTCCTATCCCAGCCGGGTCCGCGAGTATTACAAAGAGGCATTCCTCGAGACTATCAAGGGGCAGGTATTCGAAGAAGACAAAGTGCCTTTCTGCGTGGTTCCGGGGTCTACTTTCACCAGAGTGACACGCTCCGGCGAGATCGCCACCCAGTCCCCGAAAGTGGTCCTCGATTATGCCATGGCAGAGACCGGGGTCATCCTGCCGGATCTCCTCGGTCAGCTCGGTATAGAGACCGTGGTCCTCAACTCCTCGATCCGGGGCAACCCGCCCCGCCAGGAAGAGCGCACCGCCATGCGCAAACAGCTTTCGGATGTAGTCAAGGCTCTCAATGCCGATATGGGTGTCCAGATAGGCAGAAACGGCGAGCAGATGACCCTGGTGGATGAGACCGGTCAGATCATCCGGGGCGAGTTGCTTCTGGCTCTGACCGCGGAGATCATCTTGAAAGACAAGCCCGGGCGTTCCATAGTCGTGCCGGTCAATGCCAGCTCGATTATCGAGCGCATCGCCCGGACCTATGATTGCACCGTGGTGCGTTGCAAAGCCTCGGAGACCGAGATCGGCACCGCCACAGCAAAAGAGAAGAACTGTGCTCTGGGCGGTAGCGCTACCGGATGTTTTATTTTTCCTGAATTCCAGAACGGTTACGACGCCATGTTCTCGGTAGGTCAGGTCCTGGAGCACCTCACCTATCAGGGCCGGACCCTTAGCGAAGCAGTGCGCTCCCTGCCACCTCTTGTCTACCAGGTGGATTCGGTGCACTGCCCCTGGGAGCGGAAGGGTCAGGTCATGAGGCTTCTGGTGGAAAAACACCAGAACAAGCGGGTGGAGCTTCTGGATGGTGTAAAGATCGAAACCAGGCCAGAGCACTGGATTCTCGTTCTTCCTGATGCTGTGGAGCCCCTGGTTCACGTTTATGCCGACGGCTCCGATCTGCAGCAGACTTCGGCGGATCTCAGTGAATATACGCAGCTAGTTCGTTATTTGCAGAAGGCCTGATGGTACATTAGAAGTAGCCGTCAATGGCCCCATTAGTTGCGGGATAAATCTGACATCGCAAGCATGAACCCCTCAAAGGGTTTATGAGATTGGAAGATGGACCATCAGGGCATGATGGCCACACAGGAGATGTGTCATCGATGCGACCAAAAGGCGAATCAAACCGAGACGAGAAGCGGCCCAACCGCAAATTCTTCGAGCGCATGCCCACTCCGGCCCAGGGTCTTCCCAAGAACGCCGATCGCTCCATTTATGGTCATGGAGGCGACAATAGCGCTGCCGGGCAGCAGAATCCCGAATGGGTGCAGTCCGAGCAGGTCCTTGTCTATCACCGGGAGGAGGATCAGCCCGGTGGCGAGGACTGGATGAGCCAGCTCAAGCAGAACTCCATGCAGTTTCTCGCCGATCAGCGCGGCGTCCAGCTTCAGGAGATCTACAAGGAGTCGGTCTACAAAACCGGCATCGCGGTGCTGGTCGACAAGATCTACGGTCTATTGCAGCGATACACATATGAGTTCAATCAGATAGCAGGCGGCACCGATCTGCACGTTTCCGGCACCATATCCGGTGACGTTACCGAAGTCACCCGCTACAATCGCATGCGCGAGGTGGAAGAGACAGCCACCTATTTCCGTTGCCGTTTCACTACCCGTCATTTCGCTCTGGTGGTCAGGGGTTATCAAGACACCGTGGAAGCCTACCTTCTGCCGGTGAATATGGTCATGGCTCTCTCTCAATCCGAAAATCAATATCCGCCGCTTTGCGTGGTCCAGGTGAAGATCACCGATCAGGGCATGATGTGGCGGATGAAAGACGGCGAGCCTCCTATCGATACTCTGGATCAGCTTGCCATGTGGCTCTTCACAAAACTGGTGGATGAGACCAAGAAGTGTCTCGGTTTGAGCGGATAATAGTACTATTGGCTTTCCTGGTTAATTTCTCATTGCGGTGGTAATAAAGAAGTTAGAGATTCCGGCTTGTGGCGGCTGGAGAAGGAGCTTCCCTTTTTGATGGCATTGATTGACTCGGACAAGCTCAGGGCTCTGCTGGATGATTTCACTGAGAAAGAAGCTGTAACCCGGGAAGAGATTAACGAGATCGAGAACCAGATAAAAGAGCTGGAGGAGCGAATCAAGCTCTCTCGGGAGCGTCTCGGCGAAGTCTCCAGAGACATCGAGCGCGTGGATGCCATGAAAAATCGTTATTCAGGCGGAGACTGGTCGGATGTTCTGTATGCCGCCCGCAATGGGGGCGCTTCCTCTGTGGAGCCCGTCCGGAAGGAAAAACCGGAGCCGGCTCGCCAGGAAGTCCAGCCTGAGCCTGTAGTGGTGGAAGCTGTCCCTGAACCTGAGCCCGTTCCGGAGCCTGAGCCTGTCCCTGAGCCTGAAGCTGTTCCTGCTCCCGAGCCTGTTCTTCCCGAGCCGGTCCTCGAGGCAGTAGCTCCCGAGCCTCCGGAAGCGCCAGTCGAGCCTGCCGTGCCTGAGCCCGTCCCTGTTGTTGCGCCGGTTTCCGAAGCGCCCCAGGCCGAGTCACTCTTCTCTTTCAGCGGACCTGACGGACCTCCTGATCTCGACCAGAGCGACTCACCCTGGGGTCCACCTGCTGTCGCGTCGGCATGGGATCCTCCTCCTTCTCCGGCTCCCGCTCCGCCGGTGCCACCTGTCCCCGAGCCCGTCACCAACGCTGCTGGTGTACAACAGGCACAGACCGCTCCGCCTCAGGCTCAAGGGGATGTTCTCAGCTCCGCCTTCGACGAAGAGTTCGATATAGCCGAGGCCCTGGGCGGCACCAAGAAGTCCAAGAAGGGCGACGAGGGCGGCCAGGAAGACGACAACGTCAAGAAGATCAACGATGCCCTGCGTGGACTTTTCAGTTGAGAGAATAAGAGACCGGTCATGAATCCTTGAGGACTTCCTGTTAACATTTTTTTGCTGACAGGGGAGCTCTTCGATGAAACAAATAGCATCTATGATGGCAGGCGTGGTCGTAGACGTGCTGGTCAAGCCCGGCGACGAAGTCACCGACGGCACCGAGGTGGCCATTCTCGAGTCTATGAAGATGCAACTTCCGGTCCAGTCCGACCAGACCGGAAAAGTCAAAGAGATCAAAGTTTCTCAGGGCGACTTCGTCAACGAAGGGGATTTGCTGATAGTCCTGGAGTAGTGAATTGTTCGAGAGCCTGCCCGAAAAAGTTAGAGTCGTGGAAGTCGGTCCCCGGGACGGGCTTCAAAACGAAGAAAAGAAGATCGAGACAGCAGGCAAGATCGAGCTCATCGAAAAGCTTGCTGACGCAGGGCTCGGCCATATAGAGATCAGCTCTTTCGTGAGCCCGAAGTGGATCCCTCAGCTGGCCGATGCATCCGATGTGGCAGCCGGACTGACTTCCCTCAAGGGCAAAGTAGTTACCTCGGCCCTGGTGCCCAACGAGAAAGGCTATGAGCGCTTCAAGGAAGCCGGTCTCGACCAGGCTGCCCTGTTCATGTCGGCTTCCGAGTCGCACAGCCGCAAGAATATCAACAAGTCCATCGAAGAGGCCTTCGCTGCTCTCGAGCCGGTGGCCGGGCTTGCTTCCGGTGATGGCTATAGCGTGCGGTGCTATGTCTCGGTGGTTTTCGAATGTCCATATGAAGGTCCGGTGAAACCGGAAGAGGTGGTGAAAATCGTCTCCCGCCTGGTGGACATGGGGGTGGACGAGATTTCTCTGGGTGACACCATCGGGGCTGCTACACCCAATCATGTGGAAGAGTTGCTCGATCTGGTCCGGATGGTGGTTCCCCTGGATAAGATCGCCCTTCACTTCCACGACACCCGAGGTACAGCCCTGGCCAATGTCCTGGCGGGACTGCTCAAAGGTGTCACGATATTCGATGCCAGCCTGGGCGGTATGGGTGGTTGCCCTTACGCTCCGGGAGCGGCCGGCAACCTCGCTACCGAGGATCTGGTCTATATGCTTCATGGGCTGGGCGTCGACACCGGTATCGATCTCGATCGTCTGGTGGATGCCGGCGCTTATGCCCAGGAGCTCCTGGGTAAAGAGCTCCCCGGACGTTATCTGAGAGCCGCCCTGGCCCGGCGAAAGAAAGGATGTCCGAGCGCTCAGTGCGAAGAGGTGAAAACGGGAGTATGACGAAAGCCGTGGCAGTGGAAGAAAAAGTAGTTCTGGTGGAGAAAAAAGACGGACTGGGCCTGATCAAGCTCAATCGTCCCCAGGTCCACAACTGTTTGAGCCGGGAAGTTCTGCGCTCGATCCTGGCGGCTGTGGATGAGCTTGCTTCGGATCGGGCAGTGCGTGTGGTGGCGGTGGTGGGTAGCGGTGCCAAGGTCTTCTGCGCCGGAGCCGATCTGGCCGAGCGCAAGACCATGACCGAAGGCGAGACTCTGGACTATATCGCCCTGATTCAAAAGACCATGAGAGCCCTGGAGTCCATGCCCAAGCCTGTCATTGCCGCCATTAACGGCTCTGCTTTCGGGGGCGGCACCGAGCTCGCCCTCGCCTGCGACCTGAGGGTGATGATGAGCGGTGCCAGCCTGCGTCTCACCGAGGTGAAACTGGGGATCATTCCGGGGGCCGGTGGCACTCAGCGTCTTCCCAGGCTGATCGGCAAGTCCAAGGCCAAGGAGATGATCCTGACCGCCAGCCCGATCACCGCCGGAGAGGGCAAGACAGTCGGTCTCATCCACAGGGTCGTCGATGCCGAGCCGGAGCTCGATGAAAGCGGCTATTGCGCCCCCCTTCTCGAAGCCGTCAGGGAATGGGCGTCCGAGATCAAGAAAGCGGCGCCGCTATCTCTGGCTCAGGCCAAGTATGCCATCGACCAGGGTTTCGATCGCGATCTCGAGGCCGGCCTGGCCCTGGAGACCAGCGCTTATATCAAGCTCCTGAACACCCGGGACCGGCTCGAGGGGCTCAAAGCCTTCGCCGAGAAGCGTGAGCCCGACTACAAAGGTGAATAGACCATGACCGAGCCCGACAGAGAGCCGCTTCCTCTCACCGCCCTGATCCTGTGCGGCGGGCGCTCGCGTCGGATGGGAAGACCCAAAGCCTTCCTGCCCTATGAAGGCAGCACCGTGATCGCTCATATAGTCGATACCATCACCCCGATTTTCGCCGAAGTGCTGCTTGTGAGCAATGAGCCCGAGTCCTACGAGGATCTGGGCATCGATGTGGTGAAAGACATTCTCCCTTACCGGGGACCCATGGGAGGCATCCTCTCGGGGCTCCTGGTGGCGGCTCACGAGCATTCTTTCGTGATCGCCTGCGATATGCCCCTGGTGGACCCGGAGCTCATCCACGACCTGGCTTCGCGCAGAGAAGATCAGGATGTCGTGGTAGTCTCCCATGAAGCCGGGGTGGAGCCGCTCCTGGCCATCTATTCCAAGAATTGCATCAAGCCTCTGGAAGAGTCGCTCTTCTCCGGGAGCCTGAGCATAAAGGACCTGCTTTCGGACCTGAGGACCACGACTCTGCGCCTGGACGGCGATCAGGAAGACCTCCCGGCTTATTTCAATATCAATACGCCCCAGGACTATTCCCGGTTAATTACCCGCGGATCCTCTTCGCTGCACCGATTTCCCGAAAAGAGCAAACGCTAGCATTATTAACAAATGTCCCTGACCGGGGCTTTCTACTGTATTATAGGCCTGGTACATATAGGTGGTCTGGCCCCGATTGTATGGTCCTGCCACCCTTTTGAAGGTCAACTGGTTCATGAGCACTAAACTTTATCTTGGAAACCTCCCCTTTAGCTACGACGAGGATCGCCTCAGAGAGATGCTTTCCGAAACCGGAGAGGTGGTTTCTCTTTCGATTCCCACTGATAGAGAGACCGGACGCCGTCGCGGCTTTGCCTTCGCGGAGATGAAAAGCCCGGAGGACGCCGAAAAAACCATCGAGCGTTTCAATGGTTTTTCTGTGGACGGCAGAGCCATCGTCGTCAACGTTGCCAGACCTCGTGAGCCCCGTGGCGGGGGCGGTGGTCGCCGCGACCGCTAATCACGAACCAGGACCTGTTCGAACTATCTGACTGACGGCAAGACCAGAGTCGATCGCAGACCATCCTCTTCGATGATGGCCTGGTCTCGGTCGAGAGCCACCAGGGTGACCGAATCGAAGGATTCGCCCGGACTGAGCGTGATAAAGCGCTTGAAGCCGTGCGTCTTTCTGTAGGTGCGGTCGTTCAGGCTGAGCACCGCCTGATTGCCGATAATGGCGTTGAGAGAGAGCATTCTCAGCAAGCTCTGATCCTCCGGAGGCGGAGGCAGATCGGAGTTTGCAATTCCGCCTGCATCGAAGGAAGGGGGCGGTGGGGGCAGGTCGCTGCCTGCAATGGTCGGCGGCGGTGGCGGCAGGAGGTCGGTCATATTGCCTGTATCAGGAGGCGGAGGAATATCCAGGTTGCTGGAGTCGCTGCTTGCAAGCCCTCTTGGAAATGGCTTGAAACTGCTGATGGCATTCATAGGGTCTTCCCTGCCGGACAGGCTCCTGCTCAGCAGTCTGGCAGCGCCCCTGTCCGTGGCCTGTATGCTGCCGGAAGGGTTGCTGCCGGAAGGGTTGCTGCCGGAAGGGTTGCTGCCGGAAGGGTTGCTGCCAGAAGGGGTGCCGGTGACAAGCTTCGCCGGCGGTGCCTCTGCCACAGTCTTTCTTCCCGGCTTCCCGTCTGGTTTCTCAATTTGCACAGCAGCCGGCTGGACCGTGCTGCCTGTTCTCTGCCACCAGTTGTTATTGATCGCCACGGTTACCCCGGCGGCGATAACGGTTATGAATAATAGGGCCAGCAGTCTTGTTCTCATCGTAGTATCACTTCTGGTGCTGACTGTTGTCGATGCCGTCGTCGTCGGGAAGATAATAGACGTGCATAAGGAAAGACATGACTGGTTTGCTCAGGGCGAGCTTCTTGCCTCGCTCCCCGGCTTGCGAGCGAGTCAGCTCCGGGTCGTTATCCGATCGGGCAAGGACGATCTCGGAGATTCCTACAACGCGCTGATAGCGCTCTAGTTGTGAAAGAAAATCAAGGAGCTCCTGATAGCTACCCGAGATGAAGACCCGGCGGGATACGTGTTTCAGACCCAGGGGGTCTTCACTGACTGCTTCGGCAGGAGTCTGACCCGGTGCCGGTTTGCGGGCTTGCTTGGCAGGCACTTTGCCGCCCACCTCTTTGACGAGATGATCCATTAGATCTTCTTTGAGACCTTCTTTCTTGTCATTGCCGGCGATCTCGGGCTCTTCCAGACCGATAAGATCGGTATGGGATCGCTCGCTAATCTTTTCCAGATCGAGCATGAGTATGTCCATATCCGGTCTTGACGGCACGGAGGTGCGCAGTCGCGCGATCTGTCTGGTGAGGCTAGCTTTTCTGGCTTCGAGAGAATGCTTTTGCATGACTTTCTGCTCGAGGATGGCATACTCTTTCGTGCGGTCCTCGATCTCGGTTGTCACCATGGAGAGGTCCTGGAGCGCTGGCTGTAGACCGGTCACGAAGATTAGCAAGGCGCCCAGATAAGGTGCTGTCGTCAGAGCAATCATGGTGGATCTCTGCATCAGTGGCTGACCTCCGTGGATCGGGACGACAGTTTCACCCTGTCCGTGTTGGCGGTCAGGGAGAAAGTCACGACCTCTCTGGTTTTCTCTTTGCGAGTGGCGAAATTGATTCTTGCTTCGCTCACCAGGTCGTTGCCGTCAAGATTGATAGCCAGATTCGATACCGACGCGAAATCCCGGGCATAGCCTTCGAGGATGAAGTTGTCGCTGTTGAAGAAAACCTGCTCGATCTGCACGTCCCGGGGGGTGTTCTCGGCAATCACCCGGAGATAGGGGGACCAGCGCCTGGACTTATTGATCAGATAGGTGAGGACTTTCCGCCTGGTGTCGAGATGCGCGTTAGTAGTCTTGAGACTGGAGATCTTGGTGAGATCGTGCTTGGCCTCGACGATTTTGTTGCTCAAGCCTTCGGCTTCCTGGCTCTTGCCGGGAAGATCGAGATAGACAAGATATGACCAGGAAAGAAATGCCAGGACGAGAAGAGCGGCGCCGGCTGCAAGACCGGGTCTGAACCAGGGGGGCAGCTCTCGATCCTCATCCAGGACCTGGGTCTTGCGCTCATCGAAGAGATGAGGCAGGCGACCTTCTTTGTTCAGATCGAGATCGACAGTGAAAGTCGGATTCCAGACAGGGTCCACCGAGGAGCCTACCAGGGAGGCGAGAATCGGACGCATGCGCTCCACCACCAGGGTCTCGTCGAAGACCAGCTCCTTCATGGCGTTGCCATATGCAGCTTTATGCCCCATGCGGCTGGAGACATATTGATCGAGATTCTGGAGCATGCAGCCCGGGCCTGTGAGGACGATCTCGTCCACTCGCACGTCACCGACCTGAGATTCGTAGAACTCCAGGGAGCGCTCGAGCTCGTCGGTGATGTCCGAGAAGATGGTGCGGGCTACCTGGGCGGCCTGACCGCTGCGGTCGTCTTTGGGCGGTCTACCGAAGAGCGAGATCTCGGGCAGGAGGTCGAGCGCCTGGTCGAAATCGACCTCGAGACTGCGGGAGACTGCTTCGGTCAGGGTCTCGATTCCGATAATCACCGAGCGGCCGAACATGGGCATGGCGCTCCGCACTATATTGATGTCAGTGGCGTCCTGGCGGATATTGACCACCATCGAGACTTTGTCCGGGGAGTCATGACCGGAAAGAGCGAGACCGCGTATGGCGGACAGGGACGAGACTTCGACCCTGCCCAGGCGCACCCCGGCACTGTCGGCAGTGCGCCAGCAAGTCTCGATGATCGAACGCTGGACCGCCGCCAGAATGACGTCGACCCTCCGGACGCCGTCCGGGTCGGTTCTTTCGGTGGCTGGCATAAGCGACCAGTCGAGATTGGCGTCGTTGATAGGAAACGGAACATGGTTGGTGGCTTCCTGGGTGACCACCTCGGCAAGCTCGTCCGGAGGCATGCCGGTGGGCACGGGCATCAGGCGGATGACCGCCGATTGAGCCGGAATAGACATGTTCATGGTCGGCATCGGACCGGATGCCGGTATGCCAGCGTCCTCGAGTAGGCTCATGATTACGGCGCCTACCGCCTGGGGGTCGGTGACCAGGCCTTCCCGGACTGTATTGGCCGGAGCCGGTAGGCAGGCGAACCTGATTACCTCGATGCCTGCCCGGGTTTTCTCCAGCTGCATGAGGCTGATGCTGTCGCTGTTTATCTCGACACCGATGGTGGGACCCTGTTTTTTCTTGAAGCCGAACACTAAGTAGGTTCTCCCCCTAGAACATGCTTCCCTGGGTAATTATGCCCCAGGGGATCGGGATGGCACCGCTGCCTCTGGTGCAGCACTGGAACATGACGATGGCGGCTCCGCATGCCAGAGCAGGGCCGAAGGGGAAATGATGGCGAAAACGCGAGCCGTGGCAGATTGCCCCCAGAACGGCTCCGCACAGGCCGGCCACGAGCACGAAAGTGACGAACTGACTGATATAGCCTTCGGTATTTCCGAACATGGTCATCAGCCAGCCCAGGGGAAGAGCGGTTATTGTCGCCGCCAGACCGAAGCCGATGAGGGCCGGCTTGATGCAGGAGGAGAGCACTCCCCGTTTGCCCATATCGACGAACAGATAGGCGGAGGCCATGAGGGCGCCCACGAGAAATGCGAGCAGGACTGATATGAGCATGCTGCCCATGCCGAGCCAGGCGGCGATTACCGCTGCCAGGACCGCGTCGGCGCCGCCCATGACGATGAGCTCCTCTTCCTCCTCATCCGTCTTTGTCTTGGCCCCGAGATCGAAAGAGCCGTCGATCTGCGGGTCCGTTTCCTGAGTCTCTGTCGCTGATTCCTGAGAGTCTGCTTCTCCCCCACCCAGAAAGAGCACCATCTTGAGCCCGTAGAAGGCTATGAAGTCGAAGATTATATAGCTGAGTCCGATGCCGGCCATGGTGTCGAGAAAAACGTCCTGGTGAAAGCCGATATTGAGGAGCGATTCGCTCCATAATCCGGGATCGAAAGTCAGGGGCTGGGTTTTGAAAGGCTGGAGCGGAAAGTGGAAGAAGCTGCGATAGACTATCCCCAGCGTCATCGATATGTAAGTGATGTCGTGGGGGATGATTTTCTCTTTGAAGTCGGTTATTGTCGTGGCGATGAGCGTGCAGGCGAAAATCAGCATGGCCAGCCCTTCTATCGAGATGCCGTAGCCATAGAGCACGAGGACGAAGGCAAGCCCGGTGGCGAACTCGACCAGGGGATAGTGCCAGTCCACAGGTTTCTGGCAATACTTGCACCTGCCCTTGAGAAGGAAAAAAGAGATTATCGGAATCAGATCCAGGAGTCCCAGAGCATGCTCGCACTGCTGGCAGTGCGAAGGAGGCCAGATCCAGCTCTTCTCTTTCAGAGAGCGCAGTGCCACCACATTCAGGAAACTGCCCACGCAGATCCCGATAAGACCGGCAAGCACCGCTCTGGCCGTAAGCAATCCGGGATCTGTCAGGAACTCCACTAGGGAAACTCTCTTCTTTCGTTGACGACGGCTGCCATCCCCAGAAGCAATAGTATATAGGCAGCTATGTAACAGAGAAGGAAGAGCACGAACTCCTGGGACGGAGCGTGGCCGTAGGCGAGCTCGGCCCTGACACGGGTGAGCCCTGCCAGGTCAGGCAGCACCCAGTAGAGCCCTTTGAGAATATCTGCCACCAGGGCGCTACTGGACATTGTCGAGAGCTCTTTGAGCGAGCCGGTGAGATGTCCGATAAACCAGAGCGATAGTGTGAAGATAACGCTCATGATCGGCGTCGAGAAGGTCGAGAAGAAAGTGGCCATGGCGAGCACGAAGAGCAATTCGAGATAGACCAGGGCCAGCGCCGAGCCGAGCCAGGGAAGATGGAACTGTATCTGGTGCGTACCGTCCACCATCCAGACGAGAAGAACTAGAAAAGTCCCCATCAGACAGAGCATCACGAAGATGCACATGGCCAGACCCAGATACTTGCCGGCGATGAATTGCCAGCTCGTCACCGGCTTCGAGAAGATCACATAGACGGTGCGCCGCTCGATCTCTTTGGTGACCAGGTTGGTGCCGGCGAAAACGGTAATGATACCGCCGATAATAGCAATTACCGCCAGCCCGATATCCTCGATTATCCTGATGTCCTGACCGACAGACAGAGAACCGAGGAGGATGCCCGACACTGTTATGAGACAGGCGAAAATCAGGAAGGCGTAGAGAACCCGGTCCCTGACGGTCTCTCTGAATGTATTGATGGCGATGGCCCGGGTAGCGTCAATTTTCGGCATGACCCCCGCTCCCTACCTGCTGAAGGAAATAGTCCTCGAGATCGCGGTAATCGCCACGGCTCGAGATTTCGGCTACCTTCTCTTCGCTCACCAGCCTGCCCTGGTGCATTACTCCCACTCTATCGCAGATCTCGTTGACGTCCGGGAGAAGATGGGAGTTGAAAAATATTGTTTTACCCTGCTCTTTGAGCTCCTGGAGAATCAGCCTGACATCCTTGCGTCCGATGGGATCAAGTCCGCTCATGGGCTCGTCGAGAAAAAGCACCTCCGGATCATTGATCAGGGACTGGGCGATGCCCAGTCGCTGGAGCATGCCTTTCGAGAAGCGCACCATCTGCCTGTCGGCGGATTCGCTCAGACCCACCCGGGCTAGAAGCTCGCCGGCTCTGGTTTTCCGTTCCGGCGCCGACATCTCGAAGAGCTGACCGACAAAGTCGAGGAATTCCATGGCAGTGAGATGGCTGTAGAAATAAGGGTTCTCGGGCAGAAAGCCGATCTTCCGCAAGGCATCGGGATGCCCGGCGGGAGCGTCGAGGACTGTCGCCTGTCCTGAGTCAGGGCGCAGGAGACCGAGCAGGATCTTGAGAGTAGTCGTCTTGCCGGCTCCATTGGGACCGAGAAGCCCGTAGGTCTCGCCCCTGGTGACAGCGAGATCGAGACTGCTGAGCACCCGGACGCGCTTGCGCAGAAAGCTGCTCACCCGGTCCTTGGTCAGACCGCGCGCGCTTATCACAACCGGGGAGCTCATCAGCTACCCTTCTGGCCGGGACCTTTTTTCGTCTTCTGGGTGATGATCTTATGAAGCTCTGCCGTGGCTGCTCTCAGTCTTCTGGAGACCTGCATCTGGGAGATTCCCAGGCGTCTTGCCACCTCGGTCTGGCTGAGATCCTCGTAGAAGGTGAGCTGAACCACTTCACGCAGACCGTCCCGAAGCTGCTTGATCGCTTCGGCCAGCATGAATCTATCTTCTTTGGCGAGCTGGTTGTTGTGATAGCGACCGTCCACCAGGGTGTCGATGAGAGACTGCTCGGAGCCGGCATCGTTGGAGAGCGCTTGATCCAGCGAGATCAACGTGCGGCGGCGGTCTACTTCGTAAGCTTCGTTGACACGGCTAACCGGGATCTCGAGCTCGGAGGCGATTTCCACGTCGGATGGCTCGCGGCCGAGACGGGCGGTGAGATTCTGCACCAGCCTGTTGATCCGGAAAGAGAGCTCTTGCAATTCGCGGGGAGCCCGGATCATCGCTGTCTTGTCCCGGAGATAGTGACGGATCTCGCCGGTGATCAGGTGTGTGGCATAAGTCTGGAACTTGGCGCCGGCATCGGGTTTGAACTGATCGACTGCTTTGATCAGACCGATGGAGCCGACCTGGATCAGATCTTCCACAGGGTCAGTGGAGCGACGAGCCAGACCATAGGCGATTCGCTTGACCAGGGGCAGAGCCGCCTGAATGATCGAATCCCGTAAAGCCGGGTCTCTGGTCTTGGAGTATTTTGCCAGCCACTCGTGGATCTGGTCTTGTGCTTTCGATGCCTCGGCCCTGGGACCGCTATTGTTGTGTCCCTGAGTTGCTCTTTTGGTCTGCAAACTCTTACTCACTGGTTCTCTCTTGTTAATCCGATCAATCCCTATTGTATGTCCTTAACGCAGATTATCAAACATGTTTCAGAAAAACCAGAGGAAAACGTCCGATTAATCTACTGAATATTGGCGTAGCGTTTCGCCGTTGCTGCTGCCTGATCTTCGGCGGCATAGTCAAGCTGCTCCTCGAGCTTGTCAGAAGGAGGGTTCTTGCTCTGCCAGGCGATGGTCTCTTCCAGGGCTTGCTTGAGCTCCACCTTTTCGGAGAAGCCAAGCTTCTCTCTTATCCTGCCGGTGTCGATGGTGAGATCCTGGGACCAGTCGTAGTCCTGTCTGATATGGTCGGGCATAGCCTCATCGTCGACAGTGACGATCTCTCCCTTGTAATCGGCAACGCTGCTGATCAGCTCCACCCATTCGCGCTCGTTGACCGGGTCTTTCTCCCCGGCGTTGAAGATATGGCTTTCCTCGCTCTCATCGGCTGCCGCCATGGCTACTGCCCGGGCGACATCCACCACATAGCCCCGGGTGACGCGCCACTGGGACTGGCGTGTTCCGACCAGCAGGAAAGGCCGCTTGTCCATAATGCGTCTGAGATAATCATAGATTCTGGTCTGGGGATCGTTGGGACCGAAGACCACCGGCAGCCGCAAGATCGTTGAAGGCATGGCCTTCTCGCTCTCGGCCAGGCGCTCCACCAGGATCTTCTCGTACATATAGCTGAGATGAAGAGCGTCCACGGCGTTGCCGCGATAAGGGAAGAGCACTTCACGCAGGGGAGCGTCTTCCTTGAGGGGGGTCGGATCCGGCGTGCCGGGCTCGACTTTGCGCAGGCGATTATAAGCACGATAAACATCGATGCTGGATACCAGGACGACTCGCCTCACACTGCCCCGGGCCGCATTGATGAGAGACCAGGATTCCTGCGCCGTGCGCGGGATCATGTCCACGATCACATCCGGTGCAGCCTCTTTGAGCACCCGGTTCAGATCTCTGGCGAGGGAGCGGTCTCCCACCACGGACCGCGCTCCTTCGGGCAATTCGGCCTGAGACCGCCCCCGGTGCAGGACACAGGTGTCGTGATTGTTTTCGATGAGGTTCTTGACTACGTGCGAACCGATGAATCCGGTTCCGCCTATCACCAGGACTTTCATAGCTTACTCCAGCTGGAATATCTAAAAGGTTAACAGCCAGGGCTACTATTAGCAATGCTGTCTATCATTTCTTGACTGTCTGATCGCCTCCTGCAATACCGCGCAGAAAGCCTCGAAGCTTGCGACCGGCATTGCCTAGAGCTTCGCCAGCACCGGTAGTCTCGTTCGGGGCAGCAGTCGGATCGATGATGGTGACACCGCCGAACTCCGGAGTGTTACCACTTGCAACAACGCCGCCCTCGCCTTCGCTCTTGCGGACGATATCCATGATTTTGCGGGCAGTGTTGATAGGATTCGGAAGAGCGTCTGTTCCGGCTTCGATGAAAGGAGCGGCAGTCACTTCGCCCTTGCCGTCGCCCAGGACTTTACGCTCGGCGCCGGACTGCTTCAGGGCTTCCGCCCCCCGGCGAAGAATTTGAGCCTGGGGCACCCATCTGACCAACTCATCCGAGACGCCATCGGCTCTGGTTCCCGATTCTCCCCGGATGATATTGAGACCGTCGCTGGCTGCGCCTTTGCCTTTCTCGGCAAGCTCTCTCGTATCGATCTGTTGCGCCCTTTCCACCCCGGACTCGATCAGGTCGCCGGCTTTGCGAGCACCGCTTTTGAGAAATCCGGTGAATCTACCCCAGCCTTCGCTTACCGCATGCTCCAGATTGTTGCCAGGAGCTTGCCCGGCCTGGGTCTGTGCTTCCGTAGCCCTGTCTGCCATCGAATTAGACTCCTTGAACTGCCCTTGTGAGTGCCCATCAACAATCTAGGGTTATCAGGGGGCGTGGTCAATGGGAGGAACCGCATCTAGCGCAATTGATCGATTACCGTGAAGATCGGCAGATACATGCCGACCACCACCGAGCCGACGATGCCGCCGATGGCCACAACCATTATCGGCTCCAGGAGGGAGGTGAGCTGCTCCACCGAGTTCTCCACTTCCATGTCGTAGAAATCGGCGACTTTGGCGAGCATGTCGTCCAGGCGTCCGGTCTCTTCTCCCACTGCCACCATCTGTGTCACCATCGGCGGAAAGATCGAATCGCGGGTCATGGGCTTGGAGATGGTGCCGCCCTGGCGCACCTCTTCATGGATCTTCTCCACCGCTCTGGAGAGCACGGCATTACCGGCAGTGGCCCGCACCACTTCGAGGGCGTTTAGCATGGGCACTCCCGCCCGGATCAGGGTCCCGAATGTGCGGCTGAATCGTGCGATGGCGACCTTGCGGATGAGGGGACCGAAGAGGGGCAGGCTGAGCTTGATGGAGTCGATTTGAAGACGGCCGATGGCGGTCTTGTTGTACTGGCGCAGTAGAAAAATCCCGATCACCAGGGCGATGCCGAATAAGAGCATCCAGACCGAGCGAACCAGGGACGAGAGCGAGATGAGCATCTGGGTGAAAGGCGGCAACTCGCCGCCTATATTGTGGAAAAGCCCTTCGAAGATCGGCAGGACGAAAGTGAGCATCGCCCAGAAGACCCCTACTGCCACCAGCAGTACTACCGTGGGATAGACCATCGCCGAGCGTACTTTCTGATTGAGTTTCTCTTTGTACTCGAGGAAGTCGGCCAGCCTTTTGAGGACCTCGGCGAGGATACCGCCTGCTTCTCCGGCTCGCACCATGGATATATAGAGATCATCGAAAATGGCGCTCTGTTTGGCCATGGCGTCAGAGAGCGAAAGACCGGACTCCACCCCCAGGCGCACCTCGTCCACGGCCCGGCGAAGCTTGCGGTTGGGGCACTGGTCCACGATGATATACAGGGTCCTGAGCATGGCAACCCCGGAGCTGATCATGGCCGAGAACTGTCGCGAGAAAATCACCATGTCTTTGAGGGTCACCCGGGTGCTGAGATCTACCACGGTTTCCCAGGCACGGGAGAGATTCTGACCGGACAGCCCGCCTTTCTCCCTGATATCGATCACATCCATGCCCCGGGCCGTGAGACGGGTGCGCAGAACCGAGGCCGACTCGGCCCGGGCTACCGACTCGGTAACACGGCCCTGACCGTCTTTCACTCTGTACACATAATCCATTGTCTAAGGTCAGAATCTCCCGAACATGCTCTTCCGGTCCGGGGGACTATCGGGCCTGCCGCCGGCTGCCGGGGCGGCATGCCCGCTGAGCTGGCGCAGGTCCTCCGGGCGGCTGGTTTTGGAAAGGGCTTCTTCCATGGATACGACTCTTGCCTTGACCAGATTGGAGAGAGCTTGCTCCAGGGTCTGCATGCCCTGGCGGGCGCCCATCTGCATGGTAGAGTAAATCTGCTCGGTCTTCGCCTCTCTGATCAGATTGGCCATAGCCGGCGTGTTTATCAGTATCTCGGCGGCGAGAATCCTTCCTTTGGTGATCGGGCTTCCCCCGGCGAGCTCTTCCAGCCTGGGCATGAGGGTCTGGGCCACCACCGCGACCAGGCTGTTGCTCAGCATAATCCTGATCTGCTGTTGCTGGTCATGAGGAAATGCGTCGATGATCCTGTCGATGCTCTGAGGGGCAGAGCTGGTGTGAACGGTGCTGAGGACCAGGTGACCGGTCTCGGCGGCGGTGAGTGCCAGGGAGATGGTGTCCAGGTCCCGCATCTCGCCTACCAGAATCACGTCGGGATCTTCGCGGAGGGCTGATTTCAGGGCGTTCTTGAAGCTTTTCGTATCGCTGCCCAGCTCTCTCTGGCTGATTACCGATTTCTTGTCATGGTGAAGATACTCGATGGGGTCCTCGATGGTCAGAATATGGAGGGCCCGGCTTTCGTTTATATGGTCGATCATGGATGCGAGGGTGGTGGATTTGCCTGAGCCTGTGGGCCCGCTCACCAGAATCAGCCCCCGGGGACGATCGGTGAGATCCCGGACGATCTGCGGTAGACCGAGCTCCTCGATGGATGGCATATGGGAGCTCACCACCCGGAAGGCTGCCGAGAAGGCTCCCCTGTCACGGTATACGTTGGCCCGGAAGCGACCGAGCCCTTCTACTCCGAAACTGAAGTCGAGCTCGTAATTGCTCTCAAGATGCTCTTTCTGGTCCTCGTTAATGATTGAGAAGATAATCTGCTCCACATCCCGGTCGCTGAGGGGGGGCAGGGATGTCTTCATAAGGGTGCCCGACACTCTGATGATTGGCGGCTGTCCGGGCTTGAGGTGCAGATCGGAGGCGGCCCTGTCCAGCACCAGCTGCATGAGCTCTTGCAATTCCAGGTCCATATCGCTGCCTTCCTCCTATTTTCGCTTGCGTTTGCCTGATTTCTTGTTACCGGAACCGGATGATGTCTGCGGCTCCTTTTCCTGCTTCGGGGCCAGATAATTCTTGTCGGTCAAGCAATAGGGGCATTCGTGCCAGTCTCCCTGGACTTCCGCTCCGCAACCATGACAGCAAGCCTGGGAGTCGGATTCTTCCCTGGTCAGTCCGCATTTCGGGCAACTGGCCCAGCTTTCCTGCTGGAGAGTGCCGCATCGGCGGCAGGAAACCTTGAGCTCGTGCTGGCAGAAGGGGCACTTGATGAAATCGTCGCTTATCGGATTGCGGCAGCGGCTGCAGAGCTTGTCTTCCCCGGAGACATCGGCGAGGGTGACCCGCACCACTTCTTCGGCGGTGGTGAGCCCCTGACCGACCAGGCGGAGGCTGTAGTCTTTCAGGGGGATCATGCCCGATTGCTTGGCGGCCAGCCGGATCATGGCTGTGGGAGCGCCTTTGGATACTAGCTCCCGGATCTCGTCGTTCATTTTCATGATCTCGAAAACACCGATCCGGTTCTTGTAGCCGGTGCCGTTGCAATTGTCGCACCCTTTGCCGCGCTTGAAGATCGGCTTACCGTCCCGGCCCAGTTTGAGCTTGTAGTATGCCACTATGGACTCTGCCGGTCTCTCCTGACTCTTGTCCATGAGACCGAGATAGACCAGGGTGCTCTGATCCGGCGTGTATTCTTCGGAGCATTCCGGGCAGATGCGCCGCACCAGTCTCTGGGCGATGACACCGATAGTTGCTGAAGCTACCAGGTAAGGATCCACGTCCATCTCGGCGAGCCTGGTGATAGCGCCGGGAGCGTCATTGGTGTGCAGGGTGGTGAAGACAAGGTGTCCGGTTAGCGCTGCCTCGACGGCGATCTTGGCGGTCTCACGGTCCCGTGTCTCTCCGACCAGGATGATGTCCGGATCCTGACGCAGAAAGTGTCTGAGAATCCGGGCAAAATCGAGACCTTTCTCCCGCAGGACTTGCACCTGGGTGATGCCGCCCATCTCGTATTCGATCGGATCCTCGGCAGTACAGATATTCACCTCGCTGGTGTTCCGCTCAGCCAGGGCCGAATAGAGAGAGGTGGTCTTGCCGGAGCCGGTGGGTCCGGTGACGAAGATGATTCCGTAGGGTCTGGAGATCATCTCTCTGATGATATTGAGGGCATCCTCTTCGCTGACCAGATTGTCGAGACCGAGGCTGGTGTTCGATTTGTCCAGTTGTCTCATGACTACCTTCTCTCCATGCTTGGAGGGGATGGTAGAAACCCGGAAATCCACGTCCTTGCCGGAGAATCGCACCCTGATCCGGCCGTCCTGGGGCAGCCGGCGCTCGGCGATGTCCAGGTCAGCCATGATCTTGTAACGCGAGACCAGGGCCGCCAGGATTGCCTTGGGCAGGGTGCGATCCACGAAAAGCACGCCGTCCAGGCGATACCGCACCATGACGTTGCGGTCCTGAGGCTCGATATGTATATCCGAGCACTGCCGCTTGATGGCTTTGGCCAGGACCTGGTTGGCGAGCTGTACTATCGGTGCGTCCTGGGCCTGGCGGGCCAGGTCGAGATCGTTGACGTCTTCTTCCGAATCCTCGTATATGGCGACCTCCGAAAGGTCCACCTCCGATTCGATAAAAGTCTCGTCCTGCCTGTCCTCGAATTCTTCGGATAGCTCCGCCTGACGGCTGGCATAGACGGTCTCCATGAAATGCTGGAAGTCGTCCTCGGTGCAGACCGTGGGCTGGATCTGCACGCCCCGGAGCCTGTACTTGATGTCATCCAGAGCAAGAAGATTGTTGGGGTTGACCATGGCCACCACCAGTTTGTTCTCCTCTTGCTTGATGGGAACCACCTGGTGCTGTCGCATGACTTTCTCCGGGAGAAGCTCGAGGCAGACTCCTTCCGGGGCGGCTTTGCTCAGGGAAGTGTAGTTGACGCCGAACTGAAGCTCCAGGGCATTTTTCAAGTGCTTCTCGTTGGCCAGTCCCAGGCGGGCGAGGATGAGGCTTATAGGCTCGCCGGTCTTGAGCCTTTCCTGTTGCACTACTTTCAACTCGTCGGCGGTTATCAGTCCGTTGTCGACCAGAAGCTCACCGATTTCTTTCTTGATTAACGCCATATCTAGTCGCCGTATTTTCTAGTCAGATAGTCTTTGTACTATGCTTAGTACTGATATGCCCCAATTTTATAGTCTAGTGACAATGATCGGCACCAGCATCTCGCACCGCGCCTACGCTCTTGTCCGGACCGCCTATGCGCTTTTCGCGGTGGTCTTCATCTACTTCTTCGTAGACAGCTCCTGGTTCTCCCTCAACCTCTCCTGGTTCGGGTTGCCGATAATTCTACTGATTCTCGGTATCGCTCATCTGCTTCTCCTCGCTCTCGAATCGGACATGGCTACCGGCCTCTGCCAGTGGCTCAAAGGCGGCACCCCGGCGATCTGTTATCGGACCTGGCTGAATCTGGAGCAAGATCTCACGCAAGATCAGGAGGTCACCGCTGATAGTGCGCTCTGGCTGGGCCGCCGACAAATCCGTCTGGATGCCATCGAGTCCCTGGAGCTTACACTCTGGGGCAATCTCATGGTGCGCACCGATGCCGCTTCCGGTCCCGCTTCCCAGCACAAGCGGGTCTCCCCGATTCTCGCCCGGTTGCCGGTGGGGGCTGTGGGTCTGGTGCGGCTCAAGGAATTTGTGGAGAAAGTCCGGGCGGCTCGCCCGGATGTGGCGATCAACAAGCGTCTGGAAAAGCGCCTGGCAAGCAAGATCGTCCGGGGCGAAGAGATGGTGAAGCTTCTCGGAGCAGTTTTTCTCTCTTATGTACTGCTCGACCTGGGCTTCTCAACGGGCTTCTATCTCGAGATGCTCAAGGACTATCATCTCGCTCGCAAGACCGAAACAATATCGGACGCCAGGAATTCATTCGCAATCGCCGAGCGGTTGAGGCTTACGCCTATGTCCCTATCCCTGGTTCACCGGGCGCTTTTCGAGCGAGGTAGTGCCGCCAGTGGTGTCTGGCAGGCTCGCGCCGAAGCTCTCTGGGACGTCGGGGATCGGGAAGGGGCGCTCGAGTCCATAGCCAGGGCTCAGGAGTATTATCCCCAGTCCCTCCGGCTTGCCATGGAGAGAGCGCGCTGGCTGGCGCTTTCCGGGCACCGCAGAGAATGCAGGGTGATCCTCGAGGAGGCTATCGAAAAGCACGATGACAGTTTCCTTCCCCGGCTCTATATGCTGGTCTTGTTTGCCGAGAGAAAGGATGTCGAGCGTGTGCGCGGGCTTTACAAGCAGTATTGCCAGGACCTCGATGCGGATGTGTTCGGTGAGGAGCCCTGGTGGCCTCCGGGAGGCGACCGCTTCCTGAGCCAGCGCTGGTATCGCGAGGACATGCGCTATCTCATGGACCGCCTTTTACCTTAATTTAGATCGGTGGATTAGGGGGGCCTAATAAGGGCATAATTCTTTGAGGTAGGGAGGCCTTAATCGCATGGAAACGCAACCGGATAATCTTCCGGCTGAAGAAAAGGAGACTCTTCCGGCGGAGCCGGAGAAAAAAGCTGCTCCCAAAAAGAAGTCCCGGGGCTCTCGAATCGCCTTCGACATTTCCCTGACATGCGCTTTCGTAGCGCTTATTGTAATCGGCGTCACCATTGCCGGTATGATGTCCGGCTCGGTCCGTCAGGGTGATCTCGGCTATATCTGCGAGCAGTGTGCCAACTTCCGTGCTCAGTGCGCCTGGATCTTGATGATTACCGTGATCCCGCCTCTCTTCAGCTTGCCGTGGCGACCGCTCGCGGCGGTGAGCATGATCTTCGCCCTGATCAATCTTGCTTCGGTGGCGCCTGTATTCATGAGCAAGGACAAGTCGGCGGACAAGGATGCCATGGTCTTCTCCTTCAAGGTGCTTCAAATCGAGAATGGCGATCAGGCCTTTCCGCTGGATGCGGTCATCTCGCTTGTCTCCGCAGAGAACCCTGAGATTTTCACGATAAGCGGGATCAAGTCCCCGGAGATGGTGACTTTCAACGAGCAGCCCAAACTCGCTTACTATCAGTATCGCAAAGTCGAGCCCCGCGCCGACGGCTATGGACTGGGTATCTATGCCAAGGTCCCGGTGCTCAATGCTTTCACCAGACCGGTGGGTCCCGACAAGATCCCGGTGCTCTTCAGCACGGTCAAGTTCGATTTCGGTTGGGTAAGGATTGTTGTTTTTCGCTCTCCGGAAGTGGCAGGGGCGGCTGATATGGAGAAACGGAGCAACTTCCTGTCAGCCCTGGGCGAAGAGATCGCCAGGCTCGAAGGACCGGTGCTGGTCAGCGCCAATCTGAATGCGACACCATATACGGGGACATATGAGAGCTTTTTGAAAGCAGCCAGGCTCGAGGATACCAGGGCCGGATTCGGCATGCAGCCGAATTATTACTTTGGTCCCGGCGATCTCTATCTCAACCGTGTGCCTTTCGACTATGCCCTGGTAAACAATCTGGTGGGCGTCGACTCACGCTGGATAGCCACTGCTTACGGGCATCAGCGTCTGCCCATAGTCGGCAAGTTCTATCTCAGGGAGCATAAGGTCGAGTACAAGGATCTCCCTGTGCCTGCGGCAGGGACCGTACCGAGCAAGGCACCGGCTGCCCGGAGCAACGCCGCGGAGGCAGGGAAAGCCGACAAGAAGCCGGAGGGCAAATCGGGCAAGAAGCGAGCCAGACGCAAGAAACACTGAGTCGGCGCGCCGCTCTATTTGCCGGTGAAGCCCAGCCGCCTGATTGTGATATCAGAGCCGGGGTCGAGGGTCTTGATAGAGAGCGAGCGAAGCTTGACCTGCCGCTCCAGTCCCAGGAGCTTCAGATCGTATCGGTAGATATGGAAGTCCTCGCTACCCAGGAAAGGCAGGTTGAATTTCCGATCAGGGCGGACTCCATCTTCTGTCTCTAGTTCGACCACCACCAGGCGGTTGTTCATGGAAGAAGGAGCCCGGAGCTCCACGAGCAGGCAGCCGAGCTCGCCTGCCGGGGGAGTGTCGAGGAGAGAATGTTTGTATTCTGCCGGTCCCAGCAAGCGCAGGCTGCCCTCTGTCTGCGTGATGGCGCCCCGGTCGGAGCTCCAGCCAGTATTCAGGGGCAGGGCCGACACCAGGGGCGGCGACGTGTCGCTTCCGCCGAACTCGGTATTCTCAGGCAACCACTCGCTTTCTCTTGCAGCCGGACCGGAGGTCTTGAGGATCAGCCGGGGCTTGCTGAGGATCACCGGCGCCTCGCCCCTGACGCCGTTCTCGAAATCCAGGTCGATGGTGACCTGCCGCCCTCGAAATGAGAGCAGGTCGATTCCGGTATCGCGAGCATCCTCGCCGTTTACCAGAATCTTGAAAGCTTCATTACCTGTCGCCGGAGTAGCCAGAATATCAGTCTCGAAAAAGCATGAGGTCGCCTCCTCGGGTACCGCTACAGTCCAGGAGATCTTGTTCCGGGGCGGTAGCACCAGATCGAGGAGGTGATAGTCCCAGAAAGGCACGGACTTTCGTGCGCCTCTGGCGTCGTCTGTGAAATACGGAATCGGAGCGTCACCGGCGCCGCTCACTCTGACTGCGTCGAAAAGAAAATCACCCTGCAGCCAGGTGGTGCGCTCCGGACCGAAGGGGATGAGAGCGTGGCGCTCGAGCATGGACGAGAGCTTCTGCAGAAGCGACGGTGCGCCGGGGGTCCAGAGAAATACATACTGGTCGGCATAGGTCGGGGCGCTCCGGGCCCGGGCCAGAGCTGATACCGATACCGGTGCCCTGGCGTTGAGCATATAGGTCTTGTCTTCGAAAGTCGTATTGGAGCTGAAATAAATCACTCCGAGAAAGACCAGGAAAACAGCTGACCAGAGCCGGCTGGCTACAAGGAGCGGCTTGCCGGTCCGGGTCCGGTCGGTGATCAGGAAAACGGCCAGGGCGGCCAGTCCTGCCCAGAATGAGATCGCCAGGGTCGCATACCAGGGAGCCAGAAGGGCCCGCACCAGGCTCACCTGGTAGACTGTGAGCAAGCCGGAGAAGATGAGAATCAGTGGAATAGCCAGAAGGCTGAATGCGGATTTGCGGTAGCGGGCGAAGGCGATGGCTAGCCCCAGTCCGCCCAGGACCAGACCTCCGATTCCGGCAAAGCTCGCGGCACGCAAGTGGTCGGTGTGGGTGGCTATATCCCTGGCGAATGACCAGCCCAGGAGCTCTACGATAACCCGGGTGTTGAAGAAGCTCAAGAATGTCTTGGCTGGATCAATGGCGCCGGTGCTGCCGGAGGCTGTGAAGAGTGACATCACATACGGTATCGCTGCAATTGCCCCGCCTGTCAGGAGGGCGGCAAATCGCCCCGGATGGAAACGCTTGCTGCCGACTGCCGCTGCCAGATAATAGACCATGATGATCAACCAGGTGATCGGTCCGTTGCCCCAGGAATACGCCGAGATGAGACCGCCGGTGGCAGCCACGGCTACGCCGGCATTGCCGGTTCCCAGCCGGGCGAGCCCCCAGATCGCCAGGGCCTGTCCGAAGAGGCTCAAGCCGATGGGCAGGGTGGCGCCGGAATAGGTATAAAGAGAGATCTGGGAGCAGGAGAAGACGAGAAGAGCCATGATCGGCAAGAGAAACAGGGGCTGGCGGTGCCCGTTTTTTTCATTATTTATAGCACAGGCCCGGCAGGCGTCGAACCAGAGGGCGAGCCTCAGGACTCCGAGAAGGAGACCGAGATAGAGCTCGGGCATGACACTGCCGTGAAACCAGCGGGCGCTGGCCAGATGAGTGAGAAAAGGGAGAGTGGTGGCATGCCCGCGATAGAAAGTGTCGGGAACCAGGCTGGCCGGATTATAGGTGCCGTTGAGAATCGAATCGATGAGATGAGCATAGCTCAAATAGTCGTTCGAGACGTTGTCTGTGCCCACAGTGGCGGTTATCCAGGCGATATTTAGCACCGGAGCAGCAGTACACATAAGGATCACGGTCAGCGTGAAAACAGAGAATCGACCGGATGGCGAAGGACTCGCTTTTTCTTTCTGGATGGAAAGATCCTCCGGAGCGGCGCTTTCTGCGATCATCGCCACCTCTTATTGCCAGGACCCGGCCCGTCCGGGAGACTTGCCGGCTATATCGGACGGGCGGGTGAGAGCACCGGCAAGAGCGGGGCTGCCGGCGATATGGTCGACCAGCACCGAGACGAGCTTCTCGCCACCTTTCATGTTCATATGGACCGTGTCGAGGTAGTCCCGGTTGTTGAAGCGGTCATCTCCGAAGAGGTCGACCCAGGTGGCACCGGTATCGGTGCAAATCGCCTGGAGGGACGATTTGAACTCGGTCCAGAAAGAGTCGGGCAGGAGAGCCCGGTTAGGCCAGAGGCTGGGCATACCGACCACCATTACCTCGATATTCTCCTTCTTGCAGTATGCGAGGAAGGCTTTGAAGAATGCTTTCTGGTTTCGATAAATGGCCGGAGCCGGATTCTTGTAGCGCTTCTCGTACTCGTGCTGATTGTTGACAAAGGACTTGAGGGACTCGGGCGGGATCACCCAGACTCCTGGCTTGACCTCGGACTCTTTGCCGTAGATCGCGTTGAGCACGTCCACCCGGCCGTTCGCAGCCACTGCCGTCTCTGCTTGTTTGCCGCCGGCTCTGGTGTCGGTCTTCAGAATATTGGCTGCCACCAGATCGGCGGCGCTCTCGGTGAGGGAAGGCAGGGTCTCTTTGAAGGTCTTGCCAGCCAGAGCGATGGGCAGGGTCTCGTTGAGTTTCCAGTCCAGCCAGGCGATGGCGTCCGGAAAGGCGTAGCGACTCATATCGTCGAGGTCGACAAAGGGAAGGAGGAAATTGAAAGGCTCGGTGGCATTGATCGAAGGCACCATATTGTCGATGAAGTCCCGGGGATTGACTCCGACTATCACCAGTTTCGGCTTGTGCTCCCTGGTGAACAGTGCCCTGGCGAGCATATAATGATCGGATGCCATGGCACCGCCCATGGCGAACATATATGTAGACGGTTTGACCCCGAGCTTCTCGAAGAGTCGGTCCGAGAGAAGCTCGCTTTCCTTGTCGGTGACGCAGTCCACCGCCTTCTTGAGATAGAGGGGCTCCGCCGAATAAAGGGCGGCGGACATCTGGGAGCTTCCCAGAAGGGCGATGTCGGCGTCGGGATGATCGACCAGGTAGTTGCGCGCCACCCACCAGATCCAGTGGCCTTCCTGACGTTTCTCGTTGGGGCTGGCTTTGAGCTCGGCGGCGGTCAATTGCCTGGCAGTCCGGGGCAGCATGCCGATCACGATAACGTTGACAATTACGAAAAGCAGCAAGGCCGCCAGGGTGCGGCTGCCGATCATTTTCTTTTTGCTGTCCGTCTCTTTCATGGTGCTCACATCGCTCCGGGTTTGCTTCTCTTCTGGGCAATCGCTTTCTTCATCAAGCTTTCCCCGGATTCTTCCAGAAGGGCTCTGGTTTCTTGCCTTTCGGCAAGGAGCGCAACCAGCTCGTCGACGAATTTGATACCGCCCCGGGCGTTCATGTGGACGCCGTCATGGAAGTGCTCTTCCTTGTAGAACTTGTCGTGATCGTTGAGATCGAAAAAGGTCGAGCCCGAGGATGCCGCGAATGCCGAGAGGGCGGCATGATATTTCCGGTAGTGCTGGTCTTCGAGAAGGGCGAGATTGTCTTTCGTGATCGGCATATTGACCACCACCAGCGCGATATTGTTAGCATGGGTGTAGGCGGCGAGCTCATCGAGGAAATGCATCTGGGTATCGAATGCCACCGGATCCGGTCGGCGATAACGCTCGACATATTCTCTGGAATTGTCCAGGTATTCGTTGGGTTTAGAAAGATCCTGGGGAATGCAGAGACTCGCTTTCTGGTGGAACTCGCCTTTCTTGTAATCCGGAAGCAGCGTTTTCCGGTCCCAGTAAGTGAAGGGCTTGGCGCCGGGCGGCTCGGGCAGAAGCCCGGTGACGGCGCTGGTCCAGGTGTTGCCGGCGAGCATTTGCATGTCCACGGCATTGCGGTAGAGATAGATGCTTCGCTCAAGAGCCCTGTTGATGCGGCTGAGTGGGCTCCGGTATAGCTTGTCGGCTTTGTCCTCGACATCAACCAGACGGCTAAGGAAGCGGAAGGGCTCGGTATCGGCCGGGCTGGCCAGCTCGCTATCGATGAAATCCCGGGGAGCGATTCCGTAGATGATCATATCAGGCCTGTGACCGCCCTCCACGCAGGCCTTGATGGTCAGGTAAGCGTCGGAGGGCATCTGTCCGGGACCGGACAGGTTGAAAGTGGAGAATCTACCGCCGAAAGATTGCTCGAGCTTTTCGTCGAGATAGCGAACGCGGTGGTACTCGACGAGGTCGAGTGTCTCACCGTATCTGGTGGCGTCGGCGCTGTTCAGGGCGCTGACAGTAAGGGAGGAGCCGAGGAAAGCGATATTGTGGGCCTCCTGGTCTTCTTTGAGATCCTGCATCAGCCACCAGGCCCATCCCTGGTACGGGAAGTCGTACCTGTCCAGGTGAATGAAGGATCCGGCAGCGAGGATGCCGTTGAGAGCGAGAAAGCAGATCAGGGCTGCCAGGAAAGGACTCGGACTTCTCATAAGCGCGACTCCTCTATCTCAGCCACGGCAGGCTTTCTAGGCAAGATCGCCGCGACCACGGCCTCGTTGGTTGCCAGGTTCCGGGCCAGGAGATCGAGAAATTTCTTGCCTCCGGCGGATCGCAGATGGACCCCGTCGGCGAAATCATCCTGGCTGAAGACCTCGCCCCGATCCATATCGACGAGGCTTGCCCCGGTCTCGGCGCAAACCGTCTCGATTCCGTCCCGGTAGGCTTTCAGCGAATCCGCGCTGAGGAGCTCCCGATTGCCTTTCGTGATCGGCATAGAGACCAGGACGCATTCGATCCGGCGTTTTCGTGCCATGGCGAAAGTGTCCTTGAGAAAAGCGAGCTGGCTCCTGTAGACGTCCAGCTTGAGCCGCCGGTAGCGATCGCGGTATTCCTGGGTATTGTCCCGGAATTCTTCCTCGGTGCCGGAGGATGGGCGGAAAAAGGCTTCGTTTCTCTGGATCTCGTAAGGATGATATTCCGGGAGGATCTGCATGCGCTTGTGGATACTGTACTCCTGCTCCGGATTGACCGGGAGGACGGTGTCCATGAGCTCGCGGGAGAGTCTAGCCGAGGCTGTTTTCAAGTCTTCCCTGATCCCGTATGTATAGAGCGCTCGCCCGATCTCGAAGTCCAGCCTGGTGAAGAAATCCGGAGCGATCCGGTCGATGGCGCCGGAGTAATCGCCCAGACGCGAGAGATAGCGGAAAGGATCCGTGGCGGCGGGAGACGGCAGGGTGTTCTCCAGAAGGTCCCGGGGCGCCACTCCGTAAACGATTACCCTGGGGGCTTTGGGCTCTTTCAAGAGGAATCTGGTGATCAGATAAGCGTCGGAGGGCATAGCGCCGGGCAGGGCGAAATTGTACGTGGACACGCTCTTGCCGCTAAGCTCCCGGAAGCGCTTCTCGAAAAAGAGGCTGCGCCGGTGGCTGGTGGCATCGACGTTTTCGCCGCGCTCATCGGCATCGACATTGCCGATGGGATTTACCAGAAGCGAGGAGCCGAGAAAAACGATGTCCGGGCGCAGGGTGCTTTCGCTCTCGAATCCTTTGATTGCCCAGGATGTCCAGGTCGGATAGGGGACGTCTGTGGGGGCCAGCCGGCCGAGAGAGAGGGCGCCCATACCGACAGAAAGGCTGGCGAAGACGGCAATGGCTACGATTGTTCTGCTAGCCACTATGTGCTTCGCCTGCGATCTGTCGTTGGTTTCAGTCATTAGAACTGGAAGTAGATGAACCTGGGTGAGCTGTCAGGCGAGAAAATGGTGAGCACGCACATGAGCACCACCATGACCCCGACCTGCACCGCCCACGGCGGCTTCTGGTAGAAGCTCTTGTCGTTGAGCCAGTTGACCACCAGGTGCGAGAGCATCAGGAGGGGCAACAGAATGAGAAGGGATGGGAAGATGATCGGATCTCTTATCTTCAGAACCTCGAGCTGGCTCAGGCTCATGCTGAACAGATCCACAGGGGCCATGGCCATCTTTGCCAGGATCTGCCAGGCGATGGCTCCGGTATCGGCGCGGAAGAAGACCCAGCCGATACAGACCAGGTGGAAAGTGGCAGCCACCGAAAGCCAGTGGTAGACCTTGCTCTTGTCGAGCTTCTCGGAGACTTTCAGGAAGTCGAGCAAGCGCCGGTACTCTTTGTGGGCTATGAGAATCAGTCCCTGGTAGACGCCCCAGAGCAGGAAGTGCATGGCGGCTCCGTGCCAGAGACCACCCAGTGCCATGGTGATGAAGAGGTTCCGGTAGGTCAACAGGGTGCCGCCACGGGAGCCTCCCAGAGGAATGAAGAGATAATCACGCAACCAGGTGGAGAGGCTGATGTGCCAGCGGTGCCAGAAGTCGGCGACGTTCGAGGCTATATAAGGAAGGTTGAAGTTGATCGGCACCTTGTATCCGAAGAGCATTGCCGAGCCCCGGGCAATGTCGGTGTAGCCGGCAAAGTCGAAGAAGATCTGGAATGCGAAAGCATAGGTGCATAGCCAGAGATCGAGAGAAGTGAAGTTCTCCGGATGGGCGTAACCAGCCTGCACTACCAGGGCGAGATTGTCGGCCAGGAGAACTTTCTTGGCCAGTCCCATGAGGATGAGCTGCATGCCTTCATCGAGATAATCCCATTTGAACTTGGCCTTGATATCGAGCTGCGGGATGAAGTCCTGATAGCGTTTGATGGGGCCGGCTATCTGGGTGGGGAAGAAAGAAGCGAAGAGAGCGAACTTGCTGAAATCTTTGACCAGAGGCTTGCCCCGGTAGACTTCCATGGCGTAGTGGATGAACTCGAAGACGAAAAAGGAGATGCCCAGGGGCAGGATGATATGGATATGGGGCTGGCTCCAGTCGATGCCGGCCATGCCCAGACCGTCGTGGATCATGCCCATGCCGAAATAAGCATATTTGAAGATGCCCAGAGTGATCAGGTTGGCGGCAATCACCAGACCGAGCCAGAGCTTCTTGCGCTCCACCGAGCGGGCGATCATAGGCACCAGGAGGAAGTTGCCCAGGGTGAGCCCGAGGATGAGGAGCCCGTAGATCGGCTTCCATGACATGTAGAAGACATAGCTCGCCAGAAGCAGGAGCGGTACCCTGAGCTTGTGCGGTGTTACCCAGTAGAGCACGAACACCGCCGGCAGGAAGATCAGGTACTGAAGACTGTTGAATAGCAAGATGCTTCTCCCGATAAACTGGGATCAGCCTGATTGTCGACGATGACAACAGGCGACAACACATGATAAATGTTAGATTTCAAGTATGTCTACGGACAGTGGTTTCTCTTAACCTAAAACGTTTATAGGAACCGTCTCGACTTCTTCGGAGACTGCCTGTCTGTGGGGCTTGAGGCGCGCTTGACAGGGGCGGAATCGGAAACTTTCTGCCGATCAATATTTATCGGTTCGATAAATTCCCTTTAAGAGAGCCGGCTGAGCTTTCCTATTCGAGTCCCTGTCAGGCTTTCCCGGCTTTGGCGAAGCCTTCGGGAATGAGCTGATAGCCGCCACCATAGACGGTTTTAATATACTTGCGCTCGGTGGTCTCGAGCCTGGTGCGCAGATGGCGGATATGCACCCGGATGGTGTCCACGTCGTCGTCCGGCGAATAGCCCCAGACTTCCTCCAGGAGCTTGCCGGTGCTGACGGTTTGACCGTGATGCTGCATCAGGCAGTGGAGGATCTCGAACTCGGTGGGCGTGAGTTTCACGATCCGGTCATTGACTTTGGCCTGCAGATTCTCCGGGATTAAGGTGATCTCACCTGCGGTGAGAATCTCGGGGAGGGTCGCCGAATGCGGCACCGATCCGGCCCGGCGCAGAAGCGCCCGCACCCGGACCTGGAGTTCGGGGATCTCGAAGGGTTTGACCAGATAGTCATCGGCTCCGGAATCGAAACCGGTGACCTTGTCCTTGGTCATGCCCAGAGCGGTGAGCATGAGGATCGGGATTGGATGGGTGGCGGGATTCTGTCTCAAGCGCTGGCAAACCGTGAAGCCATCGAGATCAGGCATCATCACATCGAGGACGATGAGATCCGGGCCGGTCTGCTGGGCCAGAGCCAGTCCCTTGATGCCGTCACTGGCTGTCTCCACCACATGGCCAAGGAGCTCAAGGTTGATCTTGACGAGCTCGGCAATCGCCTGGTCATCGTCAATAACGAGGATCTTAGCCAATGACGTCGTGCTCCTTCCTTCCATACTATTTGCTTCCCGTGACTGTTAATTTTACTGGAATTTTTACGAAACTCTGACCCCGAACAATAGTCAGTGTAACCACTTGATTAGGCTTCATCTTCTCAATATAAGAGAAGAAATCGTCCGGAGTTTGCACCCTGAGGTTGTCAACATGGGTGATTATGTCTCCGGGCTGCCTCACTCCGACGCGCATATAAGCGTTGCCCCATTTGACCAGGGCCGGCTCCACCCTGGGGACCATGATATTCGCCCGGGCTGCCGGACTTCCGGGCTCGATCTGATAGACCATCAGGCCGAAATCGTTGGGGTGTAGCTGTACTTGCCAGAGCTGCATGATTCCGGTCTCGGGTCTGAGAACCCGATGATGATCGATCAGATCCGGAACTATGGACTTGATCTTATTAGCCGGAATGGCCAGGCCGACCCCGGAGGACTGGCCGAGCTGACCGAGGCGCGAGAGGATAGCGGTGTTGATTCCGATCAGCTTGCCGGCGGAGTCGAGCAGGGGTCCGCCCGAATTGCCGGGATTGATGGCGGCGTCGGTCTGGATCACCCCCTTGATCACACGACGGCTGGGGGTGGTGAGAGTGCGACCGAGGCTGGAGACTATGCCGGCGGTCATGGTGCGCTCGAGACCGAAGGGATTGCCGATGGCATAGACCCGGCGTCCGACCTGCAGGGAGGAGGAGTCCCCGAAGGAAATGAAGCTGAATTGACGATTATTCGGCGCTTCCATCTTGAGGACGGCGATGTCGTTGCTCGGGTCGGTGCCCACGACTCTGGCGATATAGCTGGAGCCATCGTGAAGCAGGACCCTGGCGGCTTCGGCGTTGCCCAGGACATGATGGTTGGTGATCAGATAACCGTCCCTGGTGATGATTGTTCCGGAGCCGTTGCCTTCCTCGCTTGCCGGCGGCACGTCCATGGAGACTTCTTCGGCGGTGGATGCCGGAGCTATATTGACCACCGCCCGGTTGCATTTCTCGTAGACCGCAATGCTCTCGGCTTCGGAGGCGGTGGGCGGGGTCGGCGTGGCCGGTGCGTTCTTGATGAACTCTGCGGCTGCCACGGCGCGGGATCTGGACTCCGGTTGTGGGGACGTAGTCTGGGCCCGGGTGTTCTGGCAAGATATCAAGATCAAAATCAAGATCATATTCGGGGCTGCTTTCTCGAATAGTCTCACCCGGCTTGCTCCTCTTTTGTCTTCGCGCCGATTTTCGGCTCGTCTCCTTTTAAGAGTCTGCCGATGTTCGATTTGTGCCGGATGGTCACGTAAAGGAAAGCTAATATTGAATAGGCAAGGATCGCTGGCGATGCTTTCACCGCCAGCATAGATAGAGGGCAGGCCACAGCGGCTACGATTGATGCCAGGGACACTATCCTGGAGACGAAGAGAACCAGAAGCCAGGTCGCTAAGGTCATGAGAGCGGCGACCGGATCGAGAGCGAGCAGGGTTCCCAGCCCGGTGGCAGCCGACTTGCCGCCGGTGAAATTCAAGAACATCGATTTGCTGTGGCCGACGATGGTGGCGGCGGCCACGATTACTGCCACCAGATGCAGTATCGGGAAATGCCAGGGCGCCGGGTTCTGCTGCTCGAGTTGAAAGGCTGCGAGAACGGGCAGATAGCCTTTCAAAATGTCTACAACCAGGACGAGCAGCGCTTCTTTCTTGCCCACGGCGCGCAGGACATTGGTGGCTCCAGTGGAGCCGCTCCCGACCTGGCGGATGTCGATTCCCCTGGCGGCCTTTCCCACCCAGTAGCCGGTCGGGATCGAGCCGAGGACGTAGCCGGCGAAGATGATGCCCAGAGCCGATGCTATCGCAGTCGTGTCCACACTCACCTCCTACTTGAAGCTGCGGTCGCCCTTCTTCTTCGGCCTGGCAGTGATTCGCACTGGCGTTCCCGCGAAGCCGAAAGCCTCTCGAAGCTTGCGCTCCAGGTAAGCCGTGTAATTATCCTGCATGAGCCGCTCGTCGTTGACGAAAAGAACGAAGGTCGGAGGAGCGGCGGAGACCTGTGTGGAGTAAAAGATCTTGAGGCGCTTGCCACGCTTGCCCGAAGGCGGAGGCGTCAGGGCGACACTCTCATTCACTATCTGATTGACCAGGCTCGTGCTCACCCGCTTGTGGGTCTCTTCATAGGCTTGCAGAGCCGTTTCCAGAATCTTCGGAATTCTCGTCTTGCTCGTCGCGCTGGTAAACAGGATCGGCGCATAGTCGATATGACGGAGCTCGCCGTGGACCTCTTCGATCATCTCGTTCATTATCGATGACGAGCGATCCTCGAAAAGATCCCACTTATTCATCACCACCACCACGGCTCGCCCGGCCTCTTCTATCTTGTTGGCGATTTTCTTGTCCTGGTCGGTTATCTTCTCCTTGGCGTCGAGCACCAGAACAACCACATCGGCTCGTGAAATGGCTTTCAGCGAGCGGACCACCGAGAATGCCTCGATGCCGTAATCGACTCTCGACTTGCGCCTGATCCCGGCGGTATCGATGAGAGTGATCTCGCGGCCGTGATATTTCATGGTCGTGTCGATAGCATCACGGGTGGTGCCGGGCTCGGAAGAGACTATGCTCCTGTCCGTTCCGAGTATGACATTGAGAATCGAGCTCTTGCCGACATTGGGTTTGCCCACGATCGCTATGGAAAGAGGTGCCGTGGAAGGGTCGAACTCCGCCTCCTCTTCTTGCTGTCTCTCGGCAACCGGAAAATTCTCCACGATCAAATCGAGCAGGTCACCGACGCCGCCGGTGCCGCGCATGGCGGAAAGCCCGTAGGGCTGACCGAGACCGAGGGCGAAAAACTCGGGCACATTGATCTCTTCATGGGGGGTGTCGACTTTGTTGACCGCTACGATAACCGGCTTGCGGCTGCGCCGCAGAAGATTGGCGACGTCCTCGTCACCGCCTGTCGGTCCCTGTTTGCCATCCACCATGAAAACGATGACATCGGCCTCGTCGATTGCCAGTTGCACCTGATCCACCACCTGGGCGGCCATGGGCTCCTGGCTCTCGGTAATGATCCCGCCAGTGTCCACCAGGACGAACTCGCGGCCCGCCCAGTCTGTTTCTCGATAGATTCGGTCTCTCGTGACCCCCGGAGTGTCGTCGACTATGGCATGGCGCGCGCCAACACAGCGATTGAAAAATGTCGACTTGCCGACGTTCGGGCGGCCGACGATAGCGACCACGTTCTTAGCCATCGACGTACCCTCTGACCGGTTTACTATAGCAAGAATCAGCTCTCTTGCTTTTTCTTACCGGTAAATCTGCTAGACATTTCTTTGCTGCTCTGGGCTCCGAATTTCTTGCCGAGCTTGGGACCAGAGTCTTCGATAAAGCGCAGCAGGGCATCTTTGGCAGTATTGAGATAGACAGCCAGCTCGGTATCGCCTCCCTGGTCAGGGTGTACACCGGGGCTCGTGATCTCTTTCTTCCACGCCTCCATGACGATTTCCCGGGTGAGACCCTCCTCTCTGATACCGAGGATCTGGCAGTGCTTGCGAATTTCCGGGGGAACCGCCCGCATGGCGGGCATGCCGCTCTGGCTGGTACTGGGTTGCTCGTTGTGCTGGGCCTTGCCGCCGACGAACTTCTTGGTAAGACCGGAGGCGGCTTTGCCTTCCTCGCTTCCCGGCGCCGGAGGGGTGCGCACCTGCTGCTCGACAGCCTGCTCGCTGGCCTGTTTTATACGGTTGCGCAGAAGCTCGCGAAGCTCTTCACCGGAGGGCTCCTGGTTGGGCGTCTCGCCCATAGCCGCCTGGGCTTTCTGTCTCTGCACCTCATCGATGGGCACATCCGCCAGGAGGTCCTCCGGAACTTCTATCTTGCCCAGCTGCTCGAGCTCCTCGATGTCCTCGAAGATGTCGAGCTGGTCGAAGTCCGGGATCTGATCTTCGGGCAATTCAGAGCCTGAGGGCGGGCTGTCGATGGGGCTGGGAGCCGACTGGTAGGCTTCCGGTGGCAGTGGCGTCAGGGAGTCGCTGGAGCCGGTGAAATCCATGCCCGCTTCCGAGAAAATGGTGGTTTCCTCGTACATCTGGATCCGGGAGCTGTTGGTCCGTTGCTCCTGAGAAGCCTGCTCTGTGGATTCCGGCTCTGTTTCTGCGGCTGCCGGGTCCGGGCCCGCCGGGGCGGCGGCTTCCGACTCGTGCCTTGCTGTCACTGCCTCGGAGAAATCTTTGATGGAGAGAACCCCCATCCCGTAGACCGTCTCGAGATCCCGCCACTTCAGATCTTCCAGGGGATTGAAGTCGCTTGCCACATAGGGACCGGTCTGAGCGAAGTTGTGGACGATGTCCTGATAGCTCGGGGCCAGATCTTGTTGCGCAGTCCCCATGGCAACTTCCGATCCGGATTCCGGTGCCGTCTCGGGCTCTTCTTCCGGCTCTGTTTCAGGCAGAGGCTTGACTTCGGCTGGCAAGACTTCCGGCTCTTCCGGCTCGGTCTCCGGCAGGGGCTTGACCTCCAAGGGCGGAGCCGCTGCTCCGGCCCGCTTCAGTCCCTCCTGGATGCCTTTCTCATAACTGGTGTGAAAGGCGTTCTGAAGCTGCATCGCCAGTGATTCGCTCTCTTGCTGAAGCTCGGCGAGCTTGTTCTCGAGGCTGATGATCTTGTGCTGGAGAGCGAGGACTGTTTCGCTCAACTCCTCGTTTTCCCCTTCGGCTACTTTTACCCGTTCGACGAGCTCGTCATTTTCGCTCTCGATGGTCTTGACTCTTTGAGTGAGAGCCTCGTTCTCGGTGATGAGCTTGTCTTTACCGGCCGGGTCACTGTCTTCCGTAGCCGGCTTGCTGCTCTTGAGACCGGCCAGCTGGTCTTCCAGCTCTCGGAGGCGCGCGTTGAGGGCTTCATTCACCTTCTCCAGACCGGAGATGGTGTGGGTGAGCTCGAGATTCTCTTCTTGAAGCTGCGCCGTCTGGGTGTAGGCCTGCTCCAGCTCTTCTTCGAGCTGCTTGAGCTCGTTTTCGGTCTCGGACTCGAGGAGCTCTTTCATTTGCTCGCTGAGCTCGTCCGGAGTGGGGAAGTCACCTGTTTTCAGCGGCTCCCGGGTTTCCATGCCAGCCACTTTCTCGGCCAGGGCGTCGCGCTCTCTGCCCAACTCGTCCAGGGATTTCATGAGCTCGGCGTGCTCCGGGTCGCTCATTCCCCGAGCTTCGGCGATGAGCTTCATGTGACCGGGGGCGCGGTAGATCTCCTCGGGCGAGCAGTCCGCCTCATCGGCCACCGTGTAGGGATTGAGGTCGATACCTTTTTCCTGGACTGCCTCTATGGCAGCTTTGATGACGGATTCGTCGATCATCGTCTGGGTGGTTTCTTCCTTTGCCATCGTTTTCCCCGGATCCCGGATGATAGAAGGCGGACCCTTGTCAACGCGCCCTTATTGGTCGCTCGGAATTTCAGGCCAGCCGAGGCAGTATAGCCTTTCCTATAATTTATTTCTTCCACATGAAAAGAAAAACTTGCTAGGTTTTCTCAAGATTTCTTGTCAATCCGGTGAATTCCAATGTCTGCGTTTGCTCGCTTGAAAATTTCCGGCAGAGTCCAGGGGGTCTTCTATCGGGTGAGCACCAGGGACATGGCTCGGGAGTTGGGGCTGTCGGGCTTCGTTCGCAATGCCAGCGACGGCAGTGTGGAGGTCCTGGCGGCCGGAGACCGGCGTCTGGTAGAAGAGCTCATTGCCTGGTGCCACAGGGGTCCGTCCGGATCGAGGGTCGATCGGGTGGATGTGGAGTGGGTGGAGGTGCATCTCCTGGAAGTCGAGGAGGAAGAGTCGGCTGGCCTCGATTTCCATATTCGCTGACTGGGACTGCACCACTGGTGGTGCAAGACCAGTCAGCCGATCAGCCTGGAGCCGGGTCCTTCGAATATCCGGTAAGCTTCCTTGATGATAGACGACCCGGTCTCTGGCTCCGGAATATGCCTAACCGGCTCCCTTGGCTGGACTGGCTCTTCTTCCCTGACGGCGCTGGCCCGCTCCACAGTCGCTCTCTCTACGGTAGCGGTGGCGCGCTCTGTCGCCCTTTCTGCTGTTACACTCTCCGTTGTTGATACTCCGCCGACCGGGGCTGGTGCCCTGGCCGGCCGCTCATCATCCCTCAGATCAGGCTTTTTTTTTGAGGGTGCCGCCTCCGTCGTTACCTTTACCTTAATGGCTATCTCCTTGCCGGTGAGGCTCCGGTAAGCCGAGATCAGGTGTTGCGATTTGCCTTCGATGGATTTCTGGAAAAATTCCTTGTTGACGCCCAGGGTGAGCTGATCGTTCTCCAGGCTGACGGGAAATGCATGCATCGAAACCAGCGAGTATGCCGGAATGCTCGTCTTATGCAGACAATCGAGAAGATCGGACCAGAGCTCCTCGATCTCGGTGGCGGCGGCTGACCGGCTGGCGGGTGTTTCTTCCTCCGATTCGTCTTCGTTCTCGAAAGCTTCCCTTGCGACAGGTGCAACCTCCCGTTCCTCTTCTGGAGCCGCCTGCTCCTGGACCGGGGGGTGCTCTGGAGTCGGTTCCGGAGTCGGCTCCGGTCGGCTCGGCTGGGGGGCCGGCTTCGCTTCCTGTCTGGTAGGATGAATCTCGGCATCCAGGTCACGGCTGAGCTCGTCGATGCGCGCGGTGAGGGCCTTGATGGAAGCTATATCGTGGCGGTGACAGATGGTGAGCAGACCCATCTCAAGGGTGAGAGAAGGCTGGCTCGACCTCTTGATGCTGCCCTCCATGCCGTCGAGACGCTCGACGATCTGACTGAGCTCGCTCCGGTCGTAGGATGACGCCTGCTCCACCAGCCTCGCCACATAATCCCTCGACCCCGAGATCAGCTGCTGCCGGTCAATCTCATCGGAGCTCAGATATGATGCCTTGGTGAGATTGAGAAAGTGCCGGGCGAGCTCAGTGGCGATGAGAGCCGGCTCGCGTCCGTGCATGAGGAGCTCGTTGACTTTGAGGAGGACGTCGTTGCCTGAGCCCGCCCTGACTCCTTCGGAAATCGCCAGGAGGATATCCTCATCCAGGGCTCCCAGGAGCACCAGGAGGTCCGAGACTTTGACCGGCTCGCCGGGCTGGCAGAGAAGACTGGCCTGGTCCAGAAGACCCAGGGCGTCACGAAGACCGCCGCCTGAGCGCCGGGTCATCAGCTCGAGGGCCTCGGATGTGATTTCGATATTCTCTTTCTCTGCCACCGATGCCAGGTGTTTCACCAGATCGTCCTGCTTGACCAGGCGGAACATCAATCTCTGGCAGCGGCTCACTATGGTGGGCGGTACTTTGTGCTCTTCGGTGGTGGCAAGGATGAAAACAACGTTGGGTGGAGGCTCTTCGATGGTCTTGAGGAGGGCGTTGAAAGCCTCCTTGGTGAGCATGTGACATTCGTCGATGATATAGAGCTTGTGTTTGCCGTCCTGGGTAGCAAGCGGTGCTCGCTCGATCAGTGAGCGGGCATCGTCGACGCTGTTGTTGGACGCGGCATCGATCTCGAACACAGAGGTCGACGAGCTCTCGGCTATGGAATGGCAGGATGGGCAGGTAAGGCAAGGGGTGACGGTGATCCCCTGGTCGCAGTTGATCGACTTGGCGAGGATGCGGGCCGAGGATGTCTTGCCGGTGCCCCGGGGACCGGTGAATAGATAGGCGTGGGCAATCCGATCGTTGGTAAGAGCGTTGGTGAGGGTCTTGACCACCGACGACTGCCCCACCAGCTCACCAAGGAACTGGGGACGGTATTTCAGATAAAGGGGTTGATACTTCGACGACTTGTCGGTCATGAGATCGTCCCTGAGGCATGCACAATTTTATTCGGCTCCTGATCCTACCTCATTTTCGCTTACTTTGAGGCAGGCGCTAAATTTTTATGTAAAATCAGGGTTTCATGGATTTCCTGATTTTCAAGCACTGATACCGCCAGCGGTTGCGGAGTGAAGCAGTATTTACACCAGTTGCATTGAATCCAGAGCCACCGCGAAACTCGAAAACCTGCATTTCCAGGAGCTTGCCGGGGTGCGTGAGACAACAGTCGGTTTCACCGGTGGCACCATGGCCAACCCTCGTTACAAGAATGTCTGCGAGGGCGGCACCGGTCACACCGAGGTGGTGGAGATTTTTTTCGATCCGCAAGCGATATCCTATGAAGTCCTTGTAAAAGAGCTGTTTCGTTTGCACAATCCGGGTGTGCCCTCTACTCTCAAGGACGGACAGTATCGCACCGCCATTTTCTGTCACGACCGGAGTCAGGAAGAGATTGCCGGCAAAGTGCTTGCCGAGTATGAGCGAATTACCGGTGGCAAGGCGGATGTCAGAATCGTGAAAGCCGGGATCTTTTATCATAAGAATGGCGGCAAATGTCCGGCTCCCGTCAACGGGCAGATTTTCTCTTCATCCCCCTCATCTCGATGATCAGCTGCTCGAGCTGCTCTTTCACTTCTTTCTCGGTGAGCCGTCCCCGGTCGCCGTGTCCGGCCAGGACCCACTGGAAATCCAGGTGAAGCAGCTTCTCCATGGATTCGATTTGCTCTGACCAGGAATACCAGCAGTGTCTCGGATGGGCCCGGAGCCTGCCTGATTGTCTGTCGAGATAGAGATGATCACCGGTGAAGAGATAACGGCTGGCATAGAGCAAGACCATGTGTCCTCTGGTGTGTCCTGGCGTCGGCACAATCAGGAAATCGCCTGCCATGGGCAGGTTATCGTAGCCTTGAACGACTTTTTCGGCGTCAGGTTGCGCTGACAGAGCCTTTTCATGAATGATCCTCTCCGCCTGGAAAGCGCGCTGAAATCTTGCGATGGAGTCTTGGATATGCCGGTTGAAGCGAGGCGAGTCGATGAGCCAGTTTCCACCCTCGTGCACGACCAGGAAGCTGTTGCCGCCATAGGAGGCGGCAGAGTTGAAACCGCAGTAGTAGACATTCTTTTCGATGGCGAGCGGGAAGCTATCGGTTGCTTCCCTGATCAGCCCGGCGTCGGTGTCTCGCTTCCCTATCGATCCGGTGGGGCAGGCGATCAGGGCTCGGGCTGCATATAAACCCTGGAGTAGTCGCCTCCTTCAGCAAAGTTATCCGGTGCCAGCTGCCGACAGGTATCGCAGTTGATGCAGGAGGTGTCGACGAAAAAATCGCCTTCGATATTTCCCGGAGAGGTTTTTGCTGGGTCTGCCATGGTCTCTTGCTCCCTGATCTCATGCTAACTTATATAAAGGCTATCGAAAAGGTAAAAAGGTGCATTCTCCAGGACGACTCTATCTGCTCTGCGTGATTCTCCTGCTCGTTCTGCTTGTGCTCAATGGATGTACTTCGTCAGGCGGTGAGAATAGCACCTCCGCCGGGACCGGGAGCAAGAGGGAAGCGAGCCGACCTGCCGAGAAGACCGAAAACACGGATCGCAGAATTTCTCCGGAGGGCGGTCCCAGTGTCGAGCGCGCCCAGAATTTTCTCAAGAGCGTGCAGGCCGGGTTGGAGACGGTGGAGCCGCTGAAAGACCCGGAGCACTATGTTGTCACTCCCCTTGATGATAATGAGAAGAAGGCGGCGGTCACGCTCAAGAAGCTGAAAGACATTGCCGAAGGCGGCAAGATTGAACCTGCCTTGAAGATGGTGCAACCCCTGGTGAAGCAGGCTCCGAATTATGCTCCGGGCTGGAACGCTCTCGGGGTCGTCTATGATGAAATCGGGCGAACCAAGGAGGCGGAGCGCGCCTATCTCAAGGCTATATCCCTGGATAACCGCTATTACACGGCAGTCCTCAATCTCGGGATCAATTACGCCAATCAGGACAGGTTCGCTGATTCCCTCAGGGTCTTCGACTATATCACCAAGCTCAGCCCCGAATTCTACAAAGGATGGTTGATCAAGGGGCGGCTTTACACCGAGCTCGAGAAGCCGCGCGAGGCTATAGCTTGTTTCGACAAAGCCCTGTCACTGGCTCCCGGGGAAGCTGAGATCTGGTACCGCCGGGGCTATCTCTACCATTGCATCCGCAGATTTCCGGAAGCGGAAGACGACTATCGCGAGGCGTTGAATTGCAATCCCAAGCATCGTCTGGCTCTCAGGCATCTCGCCGTGGTCCAGAGGAGTCAGAAGAAATTCGCGGATGCCGAGAAGACTCTCGTCCTGGCCACCAAAGTTTTGCCGGACGATCCGAGCGTCTGGACCGAGCTCGGCTATTTCGTCCAGCAGAAGGGCGACAAGAAGAGGGCTGTCCAGTATTTCCGCAAGGCCAGCTCCGTCCGTCCTGACGAGCCCCTGGGCCTGGTGGAGGAGGGGATCTTCTACAGGCGTCAGGGCAAGTTCAAAGAAGCCCGGGAAGCCTTCATGAAAGCCCGCAAGCTCAAGCCGACCTGGTTTCGCCCGTGGTATCAACTCGGGCAGACGGCGCTGGATGAGTTCAAGTTCGACGAGGCCGTTCGTTACCTCCTCACGGCGGTCCGCTACGACCCCGAGAATGACAGTGTCTACAATACTCTGGGCTGCGCCCTCGCTTATGCCAGGCAGACCGAGGAGAGCGAAAAAGCCTTCCGCAAGGTGGTGGAGATCAACCCGAAGCATGATCAGGGCTGGTGCAATCTCGCCGAGACTCTGCGGGACATGGGCAAGAAGGAGGAGGCAAAGGAATGCGCGATCAAGGCACTGCGCCTCAATCCTCGCAGCCCGGCCGCGCTCAATATAGTGGCCCTCACCGATATAGAAGGGAACAAGATCGCTCAGGCCAAAAAGCTCCTCGAGAAAGCCATCAGTATCGACCCCGATTACGGTTATGCCTGGTTGAATCTGGGCGTGGTCGAAATGGGGCAGGGCAATCTCGCAGGTGCCGAGAAATGTTTTCGCAAGTCCACCAAGCTCGAGCCCGATGATGTGACGGGCTGGTCGAACCTGGCTCAGATCCTGCACATTAAGGGAGACAAGAAAGGCGAGGCCGAGGCCCTCAAGATGGCAGTGACGGCCAAGCGGGGCAATCGTCCCGAAGAGCTCTACCGGATGGCTTATTCCCTTGAGAGCCTGGGTCATAAGAAAGACGCGTCGATTGCTCGCAAAAGCGGTCTGGATATGGATCCAACCGAAGCGGACGTCTTGATGAATGTGCCTTATCTAATGGAAAAGTAGTGCTCAGAGAAATTTGAAAAGGAGCATGCTCTTGATCCGGGGAGCATTGTCCTTGCCTGAGCGAGCGAGCTGGAAGCTCACCTGGCTGACCGGGTAGACATAGTTTTTCACCCCGCTTACTCTGCCTCCGGCCCCGGTGGGCTCGTTGAGAATAAATGCAGGCTCGCCGAATTGTTTTTTCATGGCTTTAAGATCGCTGCTCAGGCTAATGCCCAGTCGGCCGGGGACATACTGTCCGTCGAAGATCCGGAAAGCCTCGGCAGTGCCGTTTCGCAGATAGACCTGCAAGAGGGTGTGACCGCTGGTTGCGTGCCTCATTGACCAGACCTGCCAATCTCCCACCTTCACTTTGTCGACATTCTTCTGACTGGCGAAAAAGGTGGAGACGTTGCGCTCGCTGGCGCCCAGGCGCAGACCGGGGATTCCTGCCACCAGGCTCGGGGGGATATAGGAAAGGCGCGCACGCTCGTTTGAGGCGATTAGCTTGCCTGAAGGCGGCTCGGAGGGCAGGGCTCTTCGCTTCGTTTCACGAATGTGCTTGAGGTAGGCAGGCTGATCGAGCTTTTCGGGCTTGGCTGCCGAGCGCAGCAGAGCCTCTTCGTCCGAATCTTTGGATTGCCAGCCCACCGGCGGCGGCGGCGGCACCAGTCCGTTGGCATCGGTAGGCACCGCCGGTGGTGTGGAGCTCTCTCGATAATCCATCACTCTGCCGGCCCTGGAGAGCAGGGTCCCTCGAGGGGAAGAGGCGCTACCTATATTGACGACGCCGGAAGATGGCGCGGGCTCGGCGGACGGATTACCTGGCGCTCCGGCACCAGCCGTTCCGGCTGCTGCCTGCATTTTGTCCATGGCGTCGGTTATGCCGTAGAGCTTGCCTGCCGATTCGGAAAGGCGTTTGAAAGAATCGGACTCGCTGACCGTGGCCGGCGAGGCGCTCGGTCTGATCATGGCCACTTTGTGATTGGTGAAAGCGCCGGCGGCTGTCTTCTTGAGCTTCGGCCTGATATTGAGAGCCGGGTCCGTGGCGTTCTGGAACATCTGGTTGGTTTGCTGAAATTCCCGGGGCGCGTTCACGGACTGTTGCATGGCGATGAGCGGTGCGTTTCCGCCTATGCGCTCGAGAATCCCGATCAGTAGCTTGACCCCGGCCTCGGGGGAAGGGAGCATCTCGGAAGCTCTTGTCTTGCCTGCCGGAGGCGCCCCGCAAGCCGGGCTGATATAGCTGCCGGCAGTGAGAAGCGCCAGAGTGCTGGCGACCGGAATGAAGTAGAGAAGGAGGGTTCTTTTCATGGCTGTGCTCCGGGCGCTCAGGCGCCGGCTGTGGTACCACCGAGTTTCGACTCCCACTCGTCGAGCTCGGACTGATTGATCAATCCCCGCCGGGTTGCGAGGTATACCGCCCGGCAGCGTTGGTTGAATTCGGTCTCGCGGGATTCTCCGCGTCCTGGAATGCCCAGTTTGGAGTAGAGGGACTTGAGCCGCGATTGAATTGCTTTTTCGGTGAGGTAGAGCTTCTGGGCGATGGTGTGATCGGTCATGCCCAGGGCGATGCAGACGAGAGCCTCGTATTCGGCCGGGGTCAGACTGGTGGCGCGATTCTGAGTGCGCTGAATGACCCGGGCGATACCGGGGTGAATCCAGCAGTCGCCGGAAAGCACAGCCCGGGCGGCCTCCACTACCTGCTCGTTACTGGCGTTCTTGAGGACATAACCGAAAGAGCCATCGGGAGGGACGATCTTCCAGAGCTGCCGGACATAGACCTCATCGGAGAAATTCGAGAGCATAACTACTCCGGTCTCGGGCAGGGCTTTGAGAATCTTCTCTGCCGCCTTGATTCCGGAGAGCCGGGGCATTTTTATATCCAGGAATATCAAGTCGGGCTTGAGTTTCAAGGAGAGGTTCACAGCTTCCTGACCGTCGGCAGCCTCATGAAAGGGACCGTGATCGCTCAGACTTTCGGTAAGCAGCTCTTTGAGCCAGTTCCGGTCTCTTTGTTCGTCATCAACAAGCAGAATAGTCATTAGCTTTATCCTTTGTCTTCCTTGCCGTTGGTTACCGGTATGGACAGTATCAGCTCGGTGCCGGTCTCGAAATGCTCCGGCTTGGTCCATTCGACCTTAGCCCCTATGAGCTGTGCTCTCTGGCGGATATTGAGGAGGCCGTGAGAGTCGGCTCGAATCGCCCGGGGGTCGATACCTGTTCCATTATCCGCGACCTTGATCTGAAGATCTTCCTCTTTTAAACCGATCGATACCTCTACCTTACGTGCCCTGGAGTGTTTTTGCACATTATTGAGCCCTTCCTGGACGATCCGGTAGAGCTGCAGCCTGGTCATGTCGCTGAGATGATCCGGGCTGTCTTCCTCATCGGTATCCAAAAAGCTTGTCTCGACATTCATGTCCCGCTCCAGGCTGACCAGGAGATTCTCCAGGGCCGGCTTGAAGCCCATGGTCTCCAGCACAGAGGGGTGGAGATCATTGATTACCCGGCGCATCTCCACTACCGCCTGATCGAGCTTCTCTCTCATCTCCCGGGGAACCGGGTTTTCATCCATATCCAGGGAGAGCCGGTCGGCCATCCTGGCCACCGACGAGAGGGCCGGCAGGGTCTCGTCATGGAGATCCTCGGCGATTCGCTGTCTCTCCTGCTCGGCCCGGACCTGCATGGCCTCACGGGCCTGAGCGAGCTCTTTGTTGCGCAGGCGAAGGTCGGTATCCAGATAGATGAGCGTGCCGAAGATATAGCTGAGCATGAGAACCGCCAGAAGCGGCAGGATAGGCACATGCACGAAGGCGAGCTGGAAGAGAAACTGGGTGGCGCAGACCAGAATCATCGAGATGAGCAGAAAGAGCGTGGTGCGCGTTCCCATCTTGAGCACCGATGCCAGGGCGCCCAGGGCGCCTCCGGCGAGAAGCAGGAGGTGGTGCAGGATATCCTGCGGGAAAGTATGGATAACCTGATTCTTGTGGATAGTGAGAATCGCGTCGGCCTGGATCTGGGCGTGGGTGACGTCCCGCTCCAGGGGTGTCCTCGCTCTGGGAGTGCTGTCCTGCTTCTGGGTGAAACGCGAGCCGACGATCACTACCTTGCCCTGGAATGTCCCCGGGGAGACCACTCCTTCCAGAACATCGGTGGTTTTGAAGGTGTCATATCTGGTGCCGGCGAAATTAATATAGAGAGGCAGATCCTTTTGCTCGAACCGGGGCATCTGCCCGAGGGACGGGCCGACGCCGCCTTTGCTCGCCATCAGACCGGCAACCGCCTTGGGAAGGGAATCGAAAATCTCGTGGCCGTAAGTATAGATCGGGCTCATCGAGCTGCCTTCCTGGGCTGTGACGATCATGGGCATCTGGCAGACCAGACCGCTCGGCTCGGCGAGAAGATGATCGTATGCGCAGGCGGCGCAGGCTTTGCGGAGCTGCGGAGAGGGGAAATCGGAGGTGTCCTCGAGATTGCCCAGGATAGCCATCACGATATTGGATCGGAATCGTCTGAAAACTCTGACCAGCTCCGGATCGGCTCGACCGCTGAGATCCATGTCCACCACCACCAGGAGGGGCTCGGCTTTCTCGATAGTGGCGATCAGCCTGGCCAGAACGCCCTGCATGGGGGACGGCCCGCCTTCGGTGGGCTCGGCTTCCAGGTCGAACTGGTCGTCGTCGTCATAGGTGACGATGACAATCTCCTGGGAATGCGGAACGCCCCAGATCTTGGAGTTGATCTCATTGGCGACCTTGAAGCGCCATTCCAGTAGATTCAGTTCCATGGTGTCGAGCACGGGGGACTCCGCCAGAAGGATGGTAGCCAGGCAACCGGCGAGGGTGCCCCAGAAAAGACGCTGGAACAGAAGCCCGTCGCGTCCCTGTCTGGAAACGTTGGCGGGAAGATGGCGTTTCAGCGGCGCCAGGACTTGCCTCATAATTGTCACCGGAGGTTCACTCCAAGATTAGTCTAGCTTGGGGAATGCGGCATACGAGCTGGGGAAAACCCCACAGATTTCATCTTATGACAAATACGGGGAAAACCCTAGTGTCCGGTCGGTCTTAAACGGGAGACAGGGATCGCTCCGGGGGGTATCTTTTAGTTATGAGTCATTGGTCCGGTGGGAGGAACCCTGACTATGGGTAAGCGTGCTTCTTGTGCTGCGGCGGCAATTCTGGCTTCGGTCACCGCGATTCTCTCCGGTGCGCCGGCATGGGCCAATGGATTCATCTTTATCGATCCGGCCTTCCGCCCGGCTCCGGTGATTCCCGTTACACCGGTAACCCCGGTGACTCCAGTCACTCCTGTAGATCCGGGCCGTCCTGGAACGCCTTCGCCCCGGAGACCGCTTCTGCGTGGAACGGTAAGCACAGGTCTGCATCTTGATCGCCAGGAGATTACCGTGGACGTCAAGGACCAGGTGGCCCGAACCTATATCAAGCAGACCTTCAAGAACGATACCGATCGCGATCTTGCCGGCACATATCTTTTTCCGCTTCCTCAGGACGCGACTTTCAGCTCTTTCACCCTGCATATCGATGGCAAGCCGGTAGAGGGCCAGATCATGGCGGCCGCTGAAGCCACCGCCCAGTACGAGCAGATCGTCCGGAGCCTGGTGGATCCCGGCTTGCTCGAGTACCTCAACTATCGCACCGTGCGGGCCAGGATCTTCCCGATCCCCAGACATGGTGAAAAGACTGTCGAGCTCGAATACACCCAGATCCTCCCGGCTGAGACCGGCGACGCTAGCAAGGCCGATACTATGTATAAGTACCGGTTTCCTCTCAAGTCGGCAGGCTCCGACGCCGTCAGTGAGACCAAAATCGATTTCAAGTTGAAAGGCAGCCGGGGCCTGCGCACGATCTGGTCGCCCACCCACGAGATCAAGACCGAGAGAGACGCAGGCAGCTCCAATCAAGCCAGGATATCCTTTCTCAGCAAGGGCGATGTCCAGGAGAAAGACTTCCTTCTCTATTACACGCTCTCGGACAGAGAACTGGCGGCCAATCTGATCAGTCACAAGCTCAACAACGAGAAGGGCTTTTTCATGCTCACTCTCAGTCCTCCCGTCAAAGGACAGAAAGTGATGGCCAAAGACGTAGTGCTGGTGGCAGACACGTCCGGCTCCATGAGGGGAGAGAAGATGGAGCAGGCCAGAGCCGCTCTCGAGTATGTGATCAAGGCGCTCAATACGGAAGACAGGTTCTCTCTCGTCCAGTTCAACACGGACGCCGAGGCTTTCGCGGGCACTCTGCTGAGCGCCGATACCGAGAACAAGAGAAAGGCGATTTCATACATACAGGAAATGGAATCAAGAGGCGGCACCAATATCGGTGACGCCCTCGCTACTGCTGTGAGTATTCTCGATGATGCGAAAGCCGGCTCGCGTCCTGCATTTTTGATACTGATGACCGACGGCGAGCCGACGGTGGGCAAGACGACGATGCAGGAGCTTTTGAAAACCGTGTCGATCAAGCGTGATCTGAGGCTATTCGATTTCGGTATCGGATATGATGTCAACACCCGTTTGCTCAATAAGCTCGCCGAGGAGCATCACGGCACCTCCCAGTATCTCGAGCCCGACGAGAACCTCGAGACGGCGCTCTCGAGCTTCTATGCCAAGATCCGTAATCCGGTGCTCAGCGATGTGACGATCAGCTACGAGGGTATCGATGTCAAAGACATCTATCCGTGTTCGGTGAAAGACATATTCGCCGGCTCTCAACTGCTTCTCCTGGGACGTTATAAGGAAGGCGGCAAAGCCACTATCAAGCTTACGGGCAGAGTCGATGGCGCCGAGAAAGCGTTCAGCTTCCCGGTGGACTTCGCCTCGCGCTCGGCTGACAACAGCTATCTTCCGAGGATCTGGGCGATGCGCCGGATCGGTCACCTTACCGAAGTGGCCCAGGAGAACGACAACAACAAAGAGATCGTCGACGAGATCGTGGAGCTTTCCAAACGTTATGGAATCATCTCGGCCTATACTTCATTTCTCTCGAAAGATCCCAACGAGAGACGGCCGGTGCCTACGCCGATGCCTGTAGCTGGCGCATTGAGAGGACCCAGGGACACGAATCTTTTCCAGGTCGCGCCGCGCTCCGAAGAGGCGAGCAAGAGTCTGGGAGCCAGGTTCGCTTTCATGCCCAACCAGCGATTCAGAGCGATCGCCGCCGGCAGCCCGGTACCCGGCGCTCCGGACGGCGCCGATGCGATGTATGCGAGAGCCGATGACGAAAAGGAGTCTTTCGGTCTGGCCCTGAGAAAAGCGAAAAGCTCGGGACAGGCAGCGGTAGCCCTGCAGAAGTCCCTCAGCAATCTGCGCTCGAACATGGATGGACGGGCCGCTGCTGATTCATCTCAGGTGAAAGCGATTGGCGACAAGACTTTTTACCTGGTCGATGGATACTGGGTGGACAGCAGTTTCGAGAAAATCGAAAAGGCCGAACTCAAAGAGATCGAGTTCGGCAGCAAGGATTATTTCGAGCTGGCCAGAAAGGGACTGGCCTCCTACCTGGGTGCCGGGCCCCGGATGATCCTGGTCCATGAGGGCCAGTGCTACAGGATATCGAAAAGCTGATAGCTATTCGGTGACGCTTTGAGTGCTTGCCGCAGTCTGTATCGGCGCCTGTTTGATCTTCTCGACATGTCCGGCCTGCAGTACGCCGAAGGCTACCACCAGGACGATGCCGGCGACCAGAGCGGCGGCTGCTGCTCTCGTCCAGGGATCGACTCCACCTCGGATCTCTTTGACTCTCTTTTTCAGCTCCGGGGAATCGACGCTCTCGTAGAAGGTCAGGTCGGTGCCCGTACAGGCCCTGCACTTGTTCATGAACCTGGTCATTACTTCGCCGCAGCCGTTACACAAAATGGTTTTCACCGAATCGCCTCCTGATTCAGAAATGGGTTTTATATGTATACGCCCAACCCCTGGCACGCGCAAGAATAGCCTCTTTCATCAAAAGTTGTCAAGAATTATGTGAGGCAATTTAGATTCGTCGACCTCAGGGTAAACACGGGGTGCCGTTGTTCCTTCATCCCGGTGCCATCTTCGTATCGTTTGAATAAGCTGGTCTCAGGTCGGCAAATTGTGGAGTTGAATAATGAAAAGACTACGAGCAAGCACGCTCCTGGCGCTCACCGCCACCCTGGCCATGGCGCCCCAGGCGAAGGCATCAGGCTGGATTCTCATCGATCCCATCGTCAGTCCGCCTCCGGTCACCATCACACCGGTCACACCGATAACCCCGGTCACTCCGGTAAGACCGCCTGTGACGCCGGTGACTCCGGGTCCCCGGCGCCCGCGTCTGGTGGGCAATGTCTCTTACGGTCTGCACCTGAAGGACGAGGCTGTCAGCGTAGTGATCAAAGATCAGGTGGCAAAGACCTATATAAGCCAGACCTTCACCAACGATACCGACAGGAATCTGGCCGGGACCTATATGTTTCCGCTTCCCGAGGACACCACGTTCAGCTCTTTCTCGCTTCATATAGACGGCAAACCGGTGGAAGGTCAGATCCTCGAAGCCAGCGCCGCCAGGCAGCAGTACGAAGCAATCGTCAGACGTATGGTCGATCCCGGTCTTCTGGAATATGCCGACTACAAGACCGTAAGAGCCCGGATCTTTCCCGTACCTGCTCATGGCGAGAAGAAAGTCGAGCTGGAATACACCCAGCTTCTCAAGGGAAACAACGGCATGGTCCAGTACCGCTTTCCTTTGAAAGCCAAGGTCAGCCAGGAGCCGGCGGAGTCGATCAAGATCGACGTCAAGCTGGAGAGCCAGCGCGGTCTCCGGACGATCTGGTCGCCTACCCATGTGATCGCTTCCGAGCGACCCGGCAACGGTCTGGCTAAAGTCACCGTGCGCGAGAAGAATGTCCTGCCCGACAAAGACTTCCTTCTCTATTACAACGTCTCGGACAAGGATCTGGCGGCGAGCCTGGTCAATCACAAGAAGTCCGGAGAGGACGGCTATTTTCTCCTTACCCTTTCTCCCCCGGTGAAGGCCAAGAGCATCATCGGCAAAGACGTGGTTCTGGTGGCGGATACATCGGGATCGATGGTGGGCGAGAAAATGGAGCAGAACAAGAAAGCTCTCAAATATGTCGTTGACGCTCTGCACGAAAGCGATCGTTTCGGTCTGGTCAATTTCAATACCGATGCCGAAGCTTTCAAGCCCAATCTTCTTCAAGCCACCGCCGAGAACAAGAAAATCGCCCGTGAGTATATCGACGATCTGGAGCCCAGAGGTGGTACCAATGTCGGTGACGCCCTCTCCATCGCCCGGACGATCCTGGAAGACGGCTCGGTGAGACCGGCTTATCTCATCCTGATGACCGACGGCGAGCCCACCGTCGGCGAGCGTGATACACAGAAGCTCATAAAGATCGCGAACTCCAAACGTGATATCAGGCTTTTCGATTTCGGTGTCGGCTATGACATCAACACCAAGCTTCTCGATACTCTTGCCCGGGCTCACCACGGCACATCGCAATATGTCGATCCGGACGAGAACCTCGAGACCGCAATATCGAGCTTCTACGACAAGATCAAGAGCCCGGTTCTTTCGGATGTGAAGATCGCCTACGAAGGCATCGAAGTGAAAGACATCTATCCCCGCGATGTGAAAGACATCTTCGCCGGCTCCCAGGTCCTCTTGCTCGGACGTTATAAAAACGGCGCCCCGGCGACTGTGAAACTCACAGGCAAGGTCAATAACGTGCCCAAGGCCTATTCCTTCCCCTTGAAATTCGCCGGGGCCGATGCCGGAAACTCGCACCTGGCTCGTCTCTGGGCTATGCGCCGCATAGGCTATCTCACCGAGGTGGCTCAAGCAAACGGCGACACCAAAGAAGTCGTGGACGAGATCATCGCCCTGTCCAAGAAACACGGCATCATCTCGGCTTACACATCATATCTGGTGACGGATCCCTCTGAGAACGTCGCCCTGCGACCCAGACCCGTGGGAGTCCCGGTAGCCATGCGTCGTGCGCGCATGAGCATGCACTCCGGCGGCGGCGGTGGAGCAAGAGTCGGACTGATACCGCCTCCTCCTCCGGCAAGCCCGGCGGCCTTCGATATGGCCTCGAGCCCTGTCAGCGCGAGCGAGGCCCTGGCCTCCAGGGGCTTCATGCGGGCCAGCCTGCGTGGTGCCGGTGCCTACAAAGCAGACAAAAAGCAAGTCGCGGTGGTCGCTTCCCGGGAGGTCTCGGAGCTCAAAGCCAAGGACAATCTCGCCAACGAGCCGGTTTCCGCCGGTCGGGTGCAGAATGTCGCCGACAAGACCTTCTACCTGAAGGACGGCTTCTGGACCGAGAGCTCCTGTCTGGGCTCCGGCTCGGGCTCGGCGAAGCTGGTCACCTTCGGCTCGAAGCAATACTTCGCTCTGCTTTCCGCCAATCCCGGTATCTCTAAATACCTCTCGGTAGGAAAACAGGTGATCTTCAAGTTCAACGGAGTCGTCTACAAAGTCGTCCAGTCTCGAGCAGCTACGAGCTGAGACGCGTCACCACTGTCCTCCGTGCAACAGACGGGCATCAGCGGCATTGCTGCTGGTGCCCGTCCCCTTTTTTCCTGTCTTTGACATGGCTCAGACGGAAGTCTCTCTGCCTGATGCGGCGAGCCAGCTCGCTCTTGCGGGAGCGCTTGCTTCGATAGTCCACGGATAAGGCCCTTTCGTCCTCAGCCTTGCCGACCTGCACGTGATCGTCTCCGAAGTCGGCAGCCAGGTTCTTTCTCAGGGCATCGAGACAGTCCGGGCAGAGCTTGCCCTCGACGCGTGCCTGGAAACAGCGCCAGGGTGCCTGTTTTGCCGTGGCGGGCAGAGCCGCTGCCGCAGTCAGGAAGGCTATTGTTAACAGGCTAAGTGAGAGCCAGTTAACTCTTAACCTGGAGCGAACACCGGCTTTGCTCATGGACACTTATTCTCTCCACCTCCACAGACCCCATGTTATCGTGAACTCAATGGAGATAAGATCAGTTTATATAAGTTTGCGATGTGGCTCCGGTCACAGGATGAGGGTTCTGGCGCGCGCAGGCGGCGGCAGGAGAGATCCGGGAGATTTCTTAAGATCCGGGCTCGAAAGCGGTTGCTATGATGTATTCCTCGTGTTTTGCAGGGTCAAATGCACACATTAGTCCAACGACAGCCATCCTTCCTGGATGCAATTTGCAGTCCCTCTGAGTTGAAAAAGCTCACCGGGGAGCAGCTTGTCGATCTCGCTTCGGAGATCCGTCAGGAGATCGTCCAGAATCTCAACAAGACAGGCGGACACCTGGCCTCGAACCTGGGTATCGTGGAGATCACCCTGGCCCTGCACTATGTTTTCAATACCCCGCAGGATCAGATTCTCTGGGATGTCGGTCACCAGGCCTATGTCCACAAGATGCTCACCGGCAGACGCCACAAATTCGGCACCCTGCGGCAGTTCAAAGGACTTTCCGGTTTCATCAGCCCGGCGGAGTCGGACTATGACGCTTTCGTCGCCGGGCACAGCTCCACTTCGGTATCTCTCGCGGTGGGAATGGCTCTTGCCCGCGACCATCTCAAGAAAGACCACAAGGTAATCGCTCTTATAGGCGATGGCGGTCTCACCGGCGGCATGGCTCTCGAAGCCCTAAACCATCTCGGTCATATCCAGCGCGATGTGCTGATTGTTCTCAACGACAACGATATGTCCATCAGCGAGAACCTCGGTGGTTTCTCCCAGTATATGAAGCGGATCAAAGAGACCTTTTTCTACCGTGACATCAAAGAGAAGATCGACCTCATCGAAGACCGCCTGGACGAGCTTTCGCTCGATCCCAAGCTCTGGAGCCTGATCACTTCGGTGAAGCAGGAGGCGAAAGAGCGCATCGTCACCCCCGGTATCGTTTTCGAGAAGCTAGGGATCAACTATTCCGGTCCTGTGGACGGTCACGATGTCGGCGCTGTCATCGAGGCTCTGGAGAGCGTCAAGGGTGAAAAACGCCCGCACCTGCTCCATCTCATCACCCGCAAGGGAAAGGGCTATGAGCCTGCCGAAAACAATTCGATCAAGTATCACGGCGTCAAGGCATATTCTCTCGAGCCGGCGCTCCGGGAGAAGACCCCGGAGAAAACGAAGAGCCTGACTTATTCCCATGTCTTCACCGACAGCCTCATCGATCTTGCTGAAAGCGAGCCCGATCTGGTGGCGATCACTCCCGCCACCGCCGAAGGCAGCGGTCTGGTGAAATTCTCCAAGGTCTATCCCGAGCGCTTTTTCGATGTCGCCATCTGCGAGCAGCATGCCGTCACCATGGCTGCCGGCATGGCCAAATCGGGGCTCAAACCGGTGGTATCCATCTATTCGACTTTCTTGCAGAGAGCCATGGATCAGGTCATACACGATGTCGCCATCATGAATCTGCCGGTCGTCTTCGGTGTCGACCGGGGCGGTCTGGTGGAAGACGGCGAGACCCACCAGGGTGTTTTCGATATCGCTTATCTGAGAAGCATCCCCAATTTCACAGTGCTCGCGCCCCGGGACGCCCGGGAGCTGCGCAATATTCTCTATAGCGCCATCCGGGAGAACAAGGGACCGGTGGCGGTGCGCTTCCCTCGTGATACCGCAATCGGTGCTGATACCATGGCGGTCGGTCCCGATGCTTTCGAGACCATCGATTTCCGCAAATGGGAAGCTCTTGTGAAAGGCTCATCGCCACTCACTCTCCTGGCTTTCGGCTCCATGGTCCAGACCGCTCTCGACATGCTGCCGGCCCTCAAGGCTATCGGTCTTGCACCGTCGGTGGTGAACGCGCGCTGTGCCAAGCCTCTCGATGAGAAGCTCCTGGAGGAGCTCCTCATCGATCCTGATGGTCATGTCATTACGCTGGAAGAAGGCTGCCTGTCCGGTGGTTTCGGCGCCGCGGTGATGGAATGGGCTGCCGGAGAGCAGATGCGCAATCCGCAGGCGAAGCTCGCCAGAGTCCTGCCGGTGGCCCTGCCTGATCAATTCATTCAACACGGCTCCCGGGAGCCGCTTCTCGAAGAGTCGGGTCTCAGCACCGCCCGAGTCACCGAGATCATCGCGTCTTACTGGCAGGCTCTTTAGCGTAATCGGCAAGGCGCAGGACTTCCGGTCCGTAGCCATCGCGGTAGACGATGGTGGCGCCCTCGATTTTTTCTATATCAAATCCGTACTCGGCCCAGACTGAGTGCAGAAAAGTGCTTTTCACAAGGCCGGGAAGAAGAGGCTTTTCTTTCACTAGCGAGATTGTTTCGGATCCGGCAGAAAAGTATCCGCCCTGATCGAGATAAGCCACTATCTTGCCTGTGTCTGAGCTCAGGCTGGCAATAGGCAGGCTTGGCTGACTGTCACAGAGAAAAATGGCGAGCCCGGCAAGAATCAAGGAGACCGGCAGGAGCAGGAGCCATCTGATCATCTCCGCTCTTTTTCCCATGCGGGGAGGCATCAACAGTGCTCCGAAGACGGGCAGAACAAGCAGACCCAGTCCGGCGATGCGGTCATAAGTGGGATTCGCCAGGGCTATGTGGAAACAGGTGAGATTGAGCAGACCCAGAACGAAAAAGACCAGGGGGAGATAGAAGACTTTCCGGAGGTCTCCCAGATTGCGAGTGACCTGTACGGCAGAATAAGTGATGATAGCGACGAATGCCGCAAGGGCGACATATTCGATGCCGTTGTGCCAGAAAAGCCCGGCGGCGCCGAACAGGGCTGCCAGCCCGATACCGGCTGAGCTCAAACTGGTTTTTCTCGGGCTTGCTATGTTCACTGGCCCATCCTCTTCTATTCGCATCGTATCAAAATTGGCAAGCCGGGGTCACGGCAGTAGGCGCTGAAATAGTCGTCTTCAGCAGCAAATACTCAGGGGTGCGAAATATATGCCTCAAAATGAGCCAAAGTGCGGCATATAGTGCTCAGATTCTCTCCATTTTGAGCAATATATGCCGCGTTTTCGGCTTTTTGAGCAATATATGCCGCACTTCACCTGGCTCAATCTTTGTATCGGCATTGCCGGTTTCGTCCGGAATACACAGGGCTTGGACCTTTCATTCGGCCAGAAGTTGTCCGCTTGGTATCAGATGCCAAAATCGACACTGAAGCAGAGGAGAGAGCGAAGAGAGAACTTGCAGGAAGAGGCTTTGGAAGCGTTGCGTGTAATCGACGACAGACTTAGACTTCTCGCCGGCCTTCCATGGCCCGGCTCAGGGTGATGTCGTCGGCATATTCGAGATCGGCTCCCACCGGCAGCCCGAAAGCGATACGGGTGACGGTCACCCCCAGGGGCTTGACGAGATTGCCGATATAGAGGCAGGTGGCGTCGCCTTCGATGGTGGGGTTGATGGCGAGAATCACTTCTTTGACGTTCTCGTTGTGAATGCGGTTGATCAGCTCCCGGATGCTCAGTTGATCGGGTCCCCGTCCCTCCAGGGGAGAGATGAGCCCGGTGAGGACATGATAGTTGCCGCGAAATTCTCTGGTGCGCTCCAGGGCAATGACGTCCCGGGAGTCGGCGACGACACAGAGGGTGTTGCTGTCACGGCTGCCGTTGCGGCAGATCTCGCAGGGATCGGCGGCGGAGAGGTGGAAGCACCGGCTGCAGTGGCGGACTTTCTCTTTCGCCTCGACCATAGAGTCGGCGAATTCCCGGACCTCCTCCTCGCTCATATTGAGGATGCAGAAAGCCATTCTCTGTGCTGATTTCGGACCGACGCCCGGGAGCTTCTGAAATTGCTCTATGAGCCTGGCTAGAGGCGGTGTGAAAAACATCCGGGGATCCTGAGCTAGAAGGGACCCATGCCAGGGGGCATGGGAAGCCCGCCGCCGGGACCGATATAAGGAGCCATCTTCTGCTGGGCGAGGTTCTGGCATTTCTTGATGGCGTCGTTGACCGCCATCACCACGAGATCTTCTAAAGTTTCGGCGTCTTTGGGGTCGATGGCGTCCGGGCTTATCTTGGCGGACTTGAACTCCATCGCACCGTTGCATGTGACTTTTACCGAGCCGCCTCCGGCGCTTCCTTCGATGATCGTGTTCTGGAGCTCGTTCTGGATCTCGAAGATCTTCTCCTGCATCTTGCTGAGCGACTGGAACAATTGATTCATATCAGGTTGCATCTTTCTCTCCCGGCTTGGTGCCTGGCAATTATCGCACTTATTGGTCCCCGTAAATCTTTCTTAATTGAGTCTTAAAGGGGGTCGGATCAGTACGTATACTAAGTATGCAACTTCTGCTGTCCCTACCGGGAGTATGTCCATGGCTGACTACGAAAGTGAGCAAAAAGGAAACAAGGGAAACTCAGAGAGCACCGTAGAAGGTATGCTCAGGCGATTCGTCTTGCTGGTTTCATTCGGACCGGGGGTTTTGGGATTCCTGTGGCTAATTGGTCGAATCTTAAGACGCTAGCGCTGAGGGACCATCTGAACGCCCTGGCCAAGCGCAACCCGTCCTACTTCGAGAAGTATGACGGGCTCGAGGACGAATTCGGATTCGACCTGGGTACCTTCGCGAAGTGGGAGCCCTTCTTCCGTTTCCTCTTCGAGGACTATTTCAAGGTCGAGGTGAGGGGTATCGAGCATATCCCCGAGACCGGGCGCACTCTCCTGGTGGGCAACCACTCCGGGCTCCTTCCCCTGGACGGCGCCATGATCACCGTGGCCATGTGCAATTTCCACAAATCGCCCCGGCGGGTCCGCTATCTGACCACCGACTGGTTTTTCCAGGTCCCGGGGCTGGGCCCCTGGATCCGCGAGACCGGTCAGGTCCGGGCCACTCTTGAGAACGCCAGGACTCTCCTTGACAATGAGGAGATAGTCGGAGTCTACCCTGAAGGCATCCGGGGGGTGGGCAAGCCTTTCAAGGACAGATACAGGGTCCTGGGATTCCATCCCGGTTTCGTGCAGATGGCTATCGAGAAGCAGACACCGATTATTCCAGTGGCTACGGTGGGCGGCGACGAGATCTTCCCGAACTTCGTCAATGTCAAAGAGATAGCCAGGCTGCTCCATATGCCTTTCTTCCCCATCACTCCGACATTTCCGTGGCTGCCCTTCCCGCTCATGTTCTTCCCCCTGCCTGTGAGGTGGCTGATAAACATCCATGAGCCTATCCACCTGGACTATCCTCCCGAGAAAGCCCGGGACAAAAAGCTTGTTCTCTCCCTCGCCCGGGAAATAGAGTATGTAATCCAGAAAGATCTGAACGACCTACTGCGCAGGCGGAAGTCGACCTTTACGGGCTGGGATGAAGCAGGGAAGTGAGTCTGCAGGAAGTTAGAGCAGGGAGATCGAGATGAGTGAATTCAGCTCCACCTACAGGGACTTCGTCAAGAAGTCGGTGAAATCGGACCGTTATTACGGCTTCGATCTCAAAGCCCTGGCGCGTCTGGAGCCTGTCCTCAAGTTCCTTTATCAAGATTGGTGGAAAGTCGAGTTCAGCGGTCTCGAGCTCCTTCCCAAGAGCGGTCCCTGCGTGATCGTCGGCAATCAAGGGAGCGTGCTGCCCTGGCAGGCAATCATGCTGCTCTATGCGATGATGGCCGATCGCAAGAATCCCCGCCGCCTTCATATCATGTACGATCTCGACTGGATCGAGGACGAGCGGCTTCATTCGTTTCTGGTGGAGATCGGCTTCGTGCCCTGGTCTTCGGCCAATATGAAGCGGCTGTTCGAAAAAGGAGAAATCGTCGCTATCTTCCCCGAAGGGCTGAACGCTCTTTCCAAGCCTTTCTCCCAGCGTTATCGCTTGCAGGGATTCGACTGGACAAGGCTCCTGCCCGTGGTGGAGGAGGGGCTGGAGATCTTTCCCCTGGCTACCATGGGCTGTGACGAGGCTGTTCCAATCCTGGCTAAATCAGGCTCCCTGGCGGAGAAGCTCCATCTCCCCTTCTTTCCGATCACGCCGTTTTTCCCCTGGTTCCCCTTCCCCTTCAATTTCGCCTCTCTGCCTGTGCGCTGGAAAATGAGCTTGATGAAGAGCGTCAAGTACGAGAAGAGCAAGAAACGCGAGCAGATCGAGCTGGTTGCCAAAGAGCTCAGCGGCGTCCTCGAAGGCGGCATACAGGCGGAGCTGAACGAGCTCTTCCGGCATCGCGATAGGGTCTTTTGATGGTATCGCCAGTGGTGTTGTTTCGCGGACGTTCGAGTCGATCTCGGGTTCTAGTTGTAAGGGTCCCTATCTGGTAGTCTAAATAGGGATATTCTGTCCACCCGGAAGTCATGTACCGTCCAGCCAAACCTCACTCCATCAACCTGCCGAGGCTCGAGGCCCTGCCGAATATCGAGAACATCACCTATGTGATGACTCGCTCCCGGGAGGCACCCAACACGCCGGTGGAGCTTTCCTGGGCTCTGGGCGAATCGTTGATTATCTATCGGCTGAGGAGCACCACCACCCTGGACAGCTCGGAGCCCACCTGGGACCTCCTGGTGGGAGAAGGGCGCGATGAGATCCAGGCCTGGACATATCAGACAGGCGACGTCGCTCTGGTCCTCAACCTGGTGCTCTCCGAGTCCACAGACACAATGACCATTGGGATGGATCAGTCGGCGATCCTGGGCGAGACCGCCACTCGCAATACCGGCATGACGGGCTCTTACAGCACATCCCTCCTGGGATTGCAGTCTCTTACCTCCACCCATGGCTCTCTGCCCGTATTCACTCCGAACCAGGCGGGCAAGGCGCCGACCATGGAAGGCACCCTGGAGGACATGCCTGTGCCTTCCCTGCTGCAGTCCACATCGATGGGGAAGATGACCGGCAAGCTGACCATCACCAACGAGCAATCGGCTGCCGAGCTCTATTTCGTCGAAGGCGATCTTGTTCATGCCCAGGTTATGAATCTCAAAGGCGATCAGGCGATCATGGAGCTGGTCACCTGGGAGAAAGGCAAATTCTATTTCTACCGTGACGAGCGTACCAACCAGAAGACCGTGACCAGGCGGGTGGACGCCCTCTTGATGGAAAGCGTCACGTTGCTCGATCAGAGCAAATTCCTTCTCGAGTCCGGTCTCAAGATGGAGACTTATATAGCCAAAAAGGACCCCAATCTCACCGAAGCGGGTTTCGAGGAGCGCATCGCCAGAGGCGCCCCCTGTGACATGAATCTGCAGAAGCAGTTCTATTTGCGTCTTGATGGTAACAGCACTCTATTCGATATACTCCGCGAGCGCCCCATGGTGAAGAAAGACTGGGTGCCGGTTCTCTTCAATATGCTCCAGTGCGATCTCATCGCTCTTTCCGAAAAGCCCCTGATCAGGGACAAGACCTCTCTTCTCAAGTCCACCGTCCTCGATCGCAGCGCTATCGATTCGGTAACCAGGACTTTTATCCGTCCCGATACAGGGCTGTATTCTTATACGGCATTTCAATATTTCCTCGAGCAGGAGCTCTTTCGCTTTCAGTACTATGGCTCGCCTTTCGCCGTGGTGGTTTTCGAGATCTGGACCATGGGTCCTCAGAAGCTGGAGTCCCTCCCCATCCCTGCTGTTGCCGAGGCCGGGCGGCGAGTCAACAAGCTCAAGCGCAGTATCGATGTCCTCGCTCATTTCGAGGCGCTCAACTACGCTCTCCTGCTTCCCAATACAGAATGCGCCTCGGCAGCGATATTCGCCCACCGGATCATCGAGGTCCTCACCTCAGCGGCTCTCTCGCCCCAGCTCGATCCTACCCGTCTGGCCGCCGCTTTTGGAATCGCCGGCATTCCCGAGGATTGTAAAGACGTCGGGCTCCTGCTTTCCGCCTGCAAGGTGGCGAAAAACGTCGCTCAGAAAGCCGAGTTTCCGATAGTCATGTTCAAGGATCTTCAGGCTCCCAGCCAGTAGGTCAGGCCGTGCGGAGTTCCGAGACCTCCTGCATCATCCGCAGAAGGGTCCGCTGGGCCCGGTGGCTGACATATGGATTCTCGTCGTCGGCGAGAACCTTGAGGACAGCAAGGGGCACGGTATAGCTCTCCGCCAGCCGGAGACGTACGTCCGGGCTCGAATCATGTACGAGCTTCCAGACTGTTTTCATCGAGGTGTTCATGTTTTCGGACACCGCCGCGCGGACCTGAGCATCCTCGTTCACTGCCAGACGCGCCAGGGTCGTGGAGTGCGCGCGCGGATGCTCGGCTATCCGCTCGAGAAGCGGGCTGGGCGCATTGCGTGTGAGATGGTCCAGCACCGGAGGTGGTGTGTTCGGATTGATGGCCAGAAGCCATCTGATTCTGGCGGCTTCAAGAGCAGCAGCCTCTTTGAGAGCGGTTCTCCGGGCTTCTGCTTCAGCGTCTGTTTTTGTCTTCGTGTTAGTCATAGTTGTCGTCGTCATCTCCCCCGATTCGGAGCTGTTATCCCCATCTTTATTGCACAACAACACTTTTAGAGCTTCTCTTATCTGCTGCTCCGGTCTTTCCCACTGAAAAGAGTAAGCAAAAGACAGGTCATATTGCTCGGTTTCGGAAAAGCGTTTGTTGTCCTCTTTGCTCACAGCATCGTTCCAGACATAAGCGTCGATTTCAGTTGTTTTTCAAGGCCCCCACGGCTGATGGAGGTGGTGAGCAATATGCTTACATACATTATGCCGCCTGCTCCTGACAACGACCGCTAAGTTTGTATATATATTCCTATAGGAAATCTCTAAAAGCCGGTCCCGGGGAGTCCCTTGTAACCCGCTCAGGGTAAGGTTCGTGCCGACAAGGCAGTCTGCTTTCCGGTATATATAAGGAACGGGATGGCGCGATTATATGTTTGCTCTGACAAAAATATAGCTATGCCCTAATCCGCATCAGAGGTCGATTGTCTATCATTAAAGTGTCGGTTGGATAAAGTTCGACCGGCATCAAATTTCAGGAAATCGGCTATGGAGGTGCAAGAGCAGGGGCGTTACGATTTGCGGTACATCGGCAAACTGATGAAGGCGTCAAGCAAAAGCCGTACACCGTGCCAGTTCCTCCATAGCCAGTACTAATTTTTCAAGAGCGATTCTGCCATACTCTGCGAATAGAATTCGGCCCTGCCGGGTTCTATTCGTTTCTATAGGTTTTGAGCGAGGATAGTGCTGCCACGCATGCTCTCCCTCCATTTGCCCCAGAGGTGATGAATGGCAGCAGTTCTATCTTCTGACTGCCAGAGGTGGTTGTCAAGTAAAAGCTTTCGGTCCAGTCGATGAAACCGGGATGTTGCGCAAGCAATAAAAAGCCTTGCCGCTAAACCTGTTAGGGCATATAGTTAAAATGGTTCCCGCGCTTACCGGCGGTGAACTCAGGAGTAAACAGAGCAGTCATGCGCGGTATTCAATTTCTTCTCGGTTGTGCCTTCGGTTTCGTCTTTTTCTTCCTTGCTATATTCAAGCAGGACAGGCGGATCGGCTGGACTGCTCCTTCCGACCTGGCCATGACTCTGGACGGCGATTGCCGAATCCGCTCGGTAAGCCCGGCCCTTCTCTATCGTCTCGGTTACCGTGCCGATGAGATTGTCGGTCTTTCGCTTCTCAAGCTGGTCCATGCCAACGATTCTCAGGCAGTGAGCCGGGAGTTTCGCCGGGCTAAGAACGAAAGCTTCTCGACCACCTGGGATGCGAGGCTCCTGAGCCGGGATGAGTCCGTGGTCGAGTTTCGGTTCAACATACACTGGTCCTATCCGGTGAGACAGTTCAGTTGCGTGCTCTCCGAGCTGGAGACAGCTGTTCCGGCAGTCTGAGACGGAGTCTTGAGGATTTAATCTAAAACTGCGTAATTCCACGTAGGGTGGGCGTCCCGGGTTGTTGACATCGCCCCGGGGCGAACCTAAACTAGACTAAATATCAACACCCCCTGCCGTTCGTTCCGACCTATGAAAAAATACCTCCTCGCAGTTTTGACCGCCGCTACAGGCACTTTACTAATGCTTCCAGCCAGCGCCCAGCAAGCCGGATTCACCCCCGGCTATGTCGGATCTCCAGGCTACCCGGCTCCGCCAGCTTATGGCGCGCCTCAGGGATACGGTCAGGCCGCTCCGGGCTATGCGCCTGCCATGGGGGCTACCCCGGGCTTCGTGCAGCCTGCCGCTGGAACTGCCGGATCGGCTGATCCTTATTACCAGCCCAATATGCAGGCGCAGACCCAGGGCTTCGATGCTACCGAAGGCAACGCTCTCAGCCCTTACGAGCAGCAGGAGCTGGCTCTGAAAGAGTCCAGGATGCTCCAGGAGCTCGACGATATGAAACGGCGCCGGGAGATGGACGAGAGTTATCGCAATGCCGACCAGTCCAGTCCGGCTGATTTCCAGCAAGGTGTCGCCGCCAGAGAACATGGCAGCGGCAGATTGCGGAAAGCCATGGGCAAAATGGGCACCGCTCTTCGCTCTACTGCTCAGATAGCGGCTCCGGCCGGAATGGCTGTCGGGTCTATCTTCCTGATGAAAGCAGTGCTCGGATCCAGCGGCTATATGCCGATGACCAACGCTTTCGGCCAGACCGTCATGGTACCGGTTCAGGGCCGTTAACTCTGTCTACAGGAAGCCTGCTGCCTCTTCGAGCTGTTCCCGATCGTATCGCCAGCGTTCTAGAAAGGCGCACAGCTCTGAGCGGCTCTCGGCTTTATGCCCGGTTTCTATCTCGCTCCGGCGGTCCGCTATCGCCTGCTTCATAGCTTCCACCTTCGTCTTCATGAGCTCTTCGGGGAGCGATTCGATCAGGTCCCGGCAGAGAGATGCTACCCGTCTCGACTGATCGGTCTTTGTAACCGAGGACATCACCAGGTTTTTAACCAGCACCGAAGCCAGTAGCTCTTCTCTGACCACGACCAGACTCCGGATTTTTTCCAGCTCACTTTCAGTGGGCACGCTTTCAGCTGTTAGAAAGGCAACAAAAAAAGCTCGGGCTGTCTCGGGGTCTCTGACAAACTCGCAGAGCCGGCTTTCACTGGCTCCTGAGAATCGCTCGGCGATCAGCAGACTGGCTTCCTCCACCAGCTCGACGAAGGAGGTTCTTCCGGTTTGATTGCTGTGTCTGTCCACGAATTCTCCACATCTTGGCCTTAAGCTAATGTAGCACTCGCTTAAAGCCCCATTGCCTTTAATGAACGTTTTGAGAAAACAATTTCCCGACAAGATCGCGGGTCGTTACGAGGTCATCGAGACCCTGGGCGCCGGTGGTGTAGGTGTGGTCCTGCGTTGCAAGGACAAGGTCCTCAATAACAACGTGGCGGTCAAAGTCCTGCTCAGCGATGCCGCTGAGGAAGTGGCCACCCGGTTTCAGCGAGAAGCGAGAGCCGCTGCCAGGCTGTCTCACCCCAACCTGGTTCATATCGTCGATTGCGGTCAGACCGAGGAAGGGTTGCTATTTCTGGTCATGGAGTATCTCGAGGGTCCAACTCTTTTCGATGAGATCAGGCGGCGAGGTCGATATGAGCCCGAAGAGTTTCTCCCCCTGCTCAAACAGATTGCCGAAGGTCTGGGATATGCGCACAAACAGGGGGTTCTACACCGGGATATAAAGCCTGCCAATGTGGTTCTTGTAAAACAGAGAGATGGAAGCGACCAGGTGAAGATTGTCGATTTCGGTCTGGCCAAGATAAGCACTCAACAAGATCAGGGACTCACTACCGGCGGCAGGGTTTTCGGCTCGCCTGCTTATATCAGCCCGGAAGCTGCCCGGGCCGAGGATCTAGATGCGCGCTCGGACCTCTACAGTCTCGGATGTTTGATTTTCGAGGCCCTCACCGGATCGGTTCCATTCGAGGGGAATACTGCCTTCGAGACTATGATCAAGCGCCTGCAAGAGGACGCTCCCGCCCTCTCGGCCACCGCCGGAGTGCCTTTCTCTGCGGAGCTGGAGGCAGTGGTTTCGGCTTGTCTGGCAAGAGAAGCCGGGGGGCGCCCCGATAGCGCCCTGGCTGTCTATCAGTCTTTCGAGGAAGCGCTTATCTTCGCTCCGGAAGGGCCGGAGCCGGCCGATGTCGTTGATCAGCCTGCGCTGACCCGGCGCAAGCTCTCGCGATTCTCACTGGGTCTTATCGCGGCAGTTCTGGTAAGCCTTGCTGGATTCGCCATAACCAGCGCCGCCAATCTCAAGCTGCAGTCGGTCCTGGACGCCGGCACAGGTGAGCTGGACCTGATCGATCCGGATCGGTATTTCGAGAAGAACAGGAGGGATGACAACGGTACGGTATGGACTTCCCTCAACGGGCTGAGAGAGCATCAGGAGCTGCGTGTCCTCCGGGGCCGGCGGGACGTTCGTTTTCTAAAGCTCCGGAAAGCCAATCTGATCGGCTCAGGATTCACCTATGTCGCCCAGCTACCGCTCGAGGGGCTGGAGCTGAAAGACAGCCGGATCGATAATCACAGCCTTTCTGTGGTCGGCAAGATAAAGACCCTGACTTATCTCGATCTATCGAATTGTAGCGGCTTCGATGACGAGGGGCTTTATGAGCTGCGTGATCTCAAAAACCTGGAGAAGCTCCGTCTCAAGAAGACCCGAACCGGCGACGATGGTCTGGCAGCCCTGTCCTGTCTGACGAACTTGAAAGATCTGGACCTCAGCTCCTGCCGTCGGGTAACTGGTGCGTGTATTTATCTTCTCAAAGGGCTAGATCGGCTGGAGTCGCTCAATCTCACCCGGACCTTTTTCGAGTCGCGCTATCTCCCGGTCCTCGGCGAATTTCCGGCCCTGAAGCACCTGGATCTGAGCGATATCTCCCTGGTGGACAATGATATGCATTTGATCGCCGGCCTCAGAGTCGGGCGTCTGGAGCTGCGCAGCAATCCAATAACCGACAAGAGTCTCAAGTGGCTGGCCGAAAACCGCCATCTCAAGCACGTGATACTCAGCAAAGAAAGAATCACTACTGACGGTATCAAAGAGCTGGCCCGCAAGCGACCGGACATGAAAATCGAGTATTGAGACAATATCGGACTGAAGGGATTAAATGTTAGGGGCTGTTCTGTCCGGCAGTGCCCTTTCCGGCGGCTTTTCTGGCTGCCTGGAGGGTCCGGCCGACCGGGGGCCTCTTGAAAGAAATCACCTTCGAGGGTAGTTATTGTTATATGTCCTGAGTATTGGTATGGGAGCCGGCTATGAGTATTGATGCGAGGCAAGACATTGAGACCGTCCGAAGGCTGCTCGACAACCTCATCGAGCTTGCCGACGAGGCCATAGAGGACGGGTCCAGCATCGATCCGGAGGAGGTCAAGGAAATCATCAGCCAGATAGGCGAGATCCTTGCCGACTTGTTCGAGAATGACTTCGGCGGCTGGGGAACCGGAGAGGAGCAGGAAGAATACTACGATGGCGAAGACATGGAAGAATAGCCGGAAATCAGCTCAGGAACTACCTCAGGAAGACAGGACCGCAAAACCGAAGCCGACTACCAGGGAGATGACGCTGAGGGCTAACCCGCTGGCCCAGAGACCGCCAGTAAGAAAGCGCAGGGCTCTGCTCTTGATTAGAAAAGCGATGCCCAGAGCGATGGAAGCGGATGCCGAAGTGATGGCGCCGGTGAGGATCACGACGCTGGCCAGCCAGAAGGCGAAGACGGTCAAAAGATTGAGCATGCCAGTGTCCACAGGAAATCTCCCTAGCAAAGCCTGCATAGCACACCGGCCGCCCACCGGAGTAATCAAGAGTTTACCATTATTGTCATGAAGTTCGGACCGGCCTCAGCCGTGTCGCGATTGAAAAATCGTTAATTTAGGCTGGTTTCGGGGCTGGTTTCAGGACCGATGCCTGTCGGAGTGTGACACTGGATATGGTATCACTGTCGGGCATCCTTAAGAAATATTGCCGCCCGGTTAAGAGCATTGCGGTTAAGAGACCTTAGTAACAGCTTCTCATGGGCATCGTAGCATAGCGATGACAGAGAGGAAAAAGAACCGAATATCAGGAGATATACGATGGATTACAACAGCCGAGTGATTAAATCCAGTCTCGATCAAGATCTCGAAGATGTGATGAAGATTCTTGAAAGAGGCAGGGACCTGAACTGCTACCGCGACTACCTGAGAGAGGTGGTCAAAAAGCTCACTTATCTTCTTATTCTTGAAGGCTAGCTTCAGGCTGGCTCCTCCCGAGCAGGTTCTGCTGCTGCTGAAAAGAGCTCCTGTCGAACCTCTGGTTCGTCCGGGGCTCTTTTCGTTTGCCTGCCCATTAGATTGACCGGATGCGTCAGGCTTCGGCCCAGGCTAGCGAGGTTCCAGACCAGCAGTATTCGCCCTTCCGGAGTGCATTCAAAGGCTGAGGGATTGGAGTTCTTCCCCGTCTCCCGCCTGGGCAGCACGAAAGGCTCGAGAACCGGATACCATAAAGATTTCTTTTGGCAATCATTAGCGAATGCGAGGAGCCAGATTTTGCAACAAGTACTTTGGATACAATTGCACCGACTATTTGAATCCGATGATGGCTCTTTGCCAGGAATTTATATCGAGTCGCTGGCAGGAAGTCAGGTGGTCGAGTTATACGGGAAAGCTATGGCTCAAGCAGGCATTCTCAATGAGCCAACTCTGTTGAGCAAAGGAGCATTTAGCGATGCGCCTGCAAGGCTGCTTCCTCCTCCGGCGAACCTGGTTGTCGAGGGGAAGGCTGAACCTTTTAGGTATGGACTAACCAATTTGAAAATCGGCACGATAACACTGCCGGACTTGACAATTCATGTGAAATCGAATGCGGTGTCTTTCGATTACAGAATGGGGACACAGTGGGGACCACTAGAAGTAGAGGCGCTGTTCGCCTTTCTCTGGAACCTGGTGAGGGACATTCCTAACGCCGAAGTATTTCATGCCGAGGAGGGTCTCTATCAAAATCCCACAGAAGTGTTTTCCCGCGCCTGGCAGAGATACCGCTGGACACAGTGTCAAATCGACGCGCTAAAGAGCCTTAGAGCGGTAACGGTGATCCGATGGATCGGGACGGAAGTGGCACTCCGAGAGTCCGGCACGGATGGCTTGCCAGACTGGGAAGACAATTTCGTGCCCTACTTGCAGCTCGATTGCCTTGATGTCGAGCTTGAAGGCTCCAAAGTTGCGAGAATTGTCACATACCAGGACAATGACGATTTTGGGATTTGTCGCAGAGACGATCTCGGACAGTTCACCTTGTCAGAGGAAATTGACCCGACGAGTATCTTTCGAAGAAGGGAGTTATCGGAATTGCCGGTTGGCTGCATTGATGGCGTGAACGTTCTTACCAGTCACGGCGTTATTTGCCGGCTAGAATTGCTGCTTGGCCGGAATCGCGTTACTTTGATTCCAGGGGAGGTGTACGAACAAGAGGACTGCAGTCTGAAAATAAAATCGCCTGATGAGAGTATTCTGGTGCAAGTAAACAGCCAGCGACCCTCCCTGAGCCTTGGTGAACAGTGGAATAGAGAGAGCTGATTTAGTCTATTATCCCGCGAAGTCTGGTGAGCCCTTCCATGAGATTGCTTTCCTCGATACCGCCATAATTCAGGAGAAACTCTCCCCCGGGAGCCCGGGACAGATAGAGCTGAGCCGTGCTGGTTATGCCTACGCCGGCACAGGCAGCCCTCTTTATCAGCTCCCGGTCGCTGTGGTTCGACTCTATGCGCACCAGGATATTGATACCGGCATTTTCCCCGCTAATCCGCACTCGATGCTCGAAGAGCCCTTCGAGCATCTCCATCACCAGTTGACGCTTCTTCTCGTAGAGAGCGCGCATCCGGCGGACATGCCTTTCGAGATGCCCTTCGGCGATGAAGTCGGCGAGGACCTGCTGTTGAAGTAGCGAGGAGTGCCTGTCCACGAGCCACTTCGCCCTGGTGAAAACTTCCACCAGATCCTCCGGGACTACCAGATAGCCGAGGCGCAAAGCCGGCAGGATTACTTTCGAGAAGGTGCCGACATAGATGACGCTGCCACCATGATCGATACCAGCCAGGGCCGGTATCGGTCTACCGCTGTACCGGTACTCGCTGTCATAATCGTCTTCGATGATCAGGCAGCCCGTCCGGGATGCGAAGGAGAGTATCTCCATGCGCCGTCCCAGGGAGAGCACCACCCCGGTGGGGTACTGATGCGATGGAGTCAGATAGAGGAGCTTGAGACGATCGGGACCGTCGGTCTCGAAACGCGCTTTGAGATAGTCGGTCTTGACGCCGTTGCTGTCGATGAAAATCGGCTCGAGACGAGCGCCCTGGGCCTGGAACGCTTTCTGGGCGCCGATATAGCCAGGCTCCTCGATGCCGACACGATCCCCGGGATCGAGCACCACCCTGGTCACCAGATCGAGGCCCTGCTGGGAGCCGTTCACCACGATCACCTGCTCGGGCTTGCAGGGAAGCGCCCGGGCTCTCGCGAGATAAGAGCTGATCGCCTGACGAAGGGGAAGATATCCGGCGGCTCTGCTTGGACAATCCAGCAACGTGAAATTGCTGTTCCGGCAATGGCGGGTCATGAGCTGGCTCCAGATTCGCATGGGGAACTCGTCCAGATCAGGGCGACCGAAGGAGAACTGGATCTCAGGCTCTTGGTCAGCGTAATCGAGCCACTCTCTTTGCCTGAGGGCGCTTCCGTATGATGAGAGAGACCGGGGTCCCGGAATGGGCCGGCTCATATCGGCTCCCACCGGTGCCGCCTGGATAAGGTCGTCCGGGAGCTTGCGGGATACATAGGTGCCGGAGCCGCCGTGGGCTTCGAAATAGCCTTCCCCCAGGAGATAGTCATAAGCCAGAGTGACAGTGGCCCGGGACACCCCCAGGATACGAGCCAGGGTGCGGGTGGATGGGACTTTCTTGCCGCCGGGAAGGCGTCCGGAAAAGATTGCCCGGCGCAGCTCCTCGTAGACCTGCCGGTGCAGGGGCGTGGGGCTTGCCGGGTCTACATTGATAAGGAGGTCCATTTAGCAGGTCTTTCAGGCTTTTGATATTGTTAAGTGGACTGGTAGTAAATCATAAAAGTGGCACTTTTGCAATGCCAATTTAATTGTTACTCTTTCCCCATACCTGAGGAGGCAATTGCAGCCGAGGGAGGGAAACAAATGAACACCAAGGCAATAAAGACAGTATCGCTTATATTGGGTGCCCTGATTCTCAGTCAGGTACCGGCAATGGCGCTGGGGTCCGATGCCGCCGTTTACAGCGCTCTCAAGCAGCGCCGGTTCGAGCTGGTCAACAAAGAATCCGACCTGCTCAAATCGAAGGATTCGATTCAGAAGCGAATCGACGATCTGAAAAGAAGAAATGACGACAGCAGGTACGGATCCACCCTGGACCGCCTGACCAGAGATCTGGACAGCACCTATCAGGACCTGAGAAAGACCCAGCTCGATATCCAGGATCTCGACAGGGCTCTAATTTAGAGTTAGAGAAGGCTTTCCGCGACGAAAGCAAGCGCTCTTCGCGCTTCCTTTGCAATCATCGTGTCACCGGTAGCAAAACCATAGCTGGCAAGGGCCAGCCGTTGATCAGATAAGCGGTATTGTCCCAGCCGCTGCCGAGATGCTCGATGGTTTCTATAGCCAGAGAATCGAACTGTTCCGACACCAGCTTCCTGGCAAGGTCCTCATGAAATCGATTATAACCGGTCTAAATTCCGCTCTCCGGCTGTAGACTTTAGGTCCGATCAGGGAGGCGAATTCGGGGAAATGTCTAAATCGAGAAGAGCTCTGGTTTTAGTGGCGCTTGTGGTGCTGGGTGGCGCCGGCGCTTGCCAGAGCCGGGAGAGCGTGGACGTGGAAGAGACGCAACAGAGGAGCCTGGTCACCAGTCTGGAAGAGCGTTATAGCAAAGAGCCGGTTACTGTCTACAGCCAGCTTTCCAGCGCGCTTTTCCGCCTGGGCCTGATTCATTACCGGAAGGGCGAGTTCGAGAAAGCCGCCCTGGAATTCGAGCGCTCGGCGGAAGTGAGCTCGAAAGGGCGGGGTAGCCATAGCGCCAGCGACTATGTCTGGCCTGCTCAGTGCTATCTCAAGCTAGAGAAATACGATCAAGCCGAGCGTTATCTCAACCTTGCCAGACCCCTGGAGGAGAAGAATACGTCAGGCGGCATATCGCCTGCCATGGTGAGTATCCTCGATGGTCTCGGCCTGGTGTACGAGAAGACCGGACGCATAAAAGAAGCCGAGCAGATATACAGGGAAGCGGCGGAGAAGGTGGAAGCCCGGGAAGCTGATCTCGTCCAGTGCATCAGCTCGCCCCAGGCCTTCGACGCCCTGGCTCAATTCCTCGAGCGGCAGGGCAGATTGGAAGAGGCTGAGAAATGGTACAAGCAGGTCGCCGGTCTGCGGGTGATCTCCCATGCCCAGCAAGCTCAGGGCGAATCGATTCTGAATTATGCCGGTATGCTCAAGCGTCAGAAGCGCGGTCGGGAGGCGGCAGCCATGGAGCGCAATGGTCGCCAGATAGTCGAGGCGGTCAAATGCCGCAATGCGAAGGGGCTCGATTACTGATTTAGAATAAAGATATGGCGCGCATCCCGGAGCCCAGACCATGGCCAGGCTTCACGAAAAGATCCTGCTTCCTTCTAAATTTCTGCCTTTCATCCGAACCATCGAAGAGATTGCCATAGCAATCGGCGATCCGGGCGCCCTCGTCTACTGGTCGAGCCATCATGCTGCCAGGCTTTTACCAAAGGGACCACGATTCCGGGACCTGATGCGCGATGCCGCTGTGGTCAGTATTTTCTCTGAAGATGACGAGAATGTGATCGACGAGTTCGCCTTTTTTCTTGTCGGTCCTTCAGGCTCTTTCCTGGTTTCGGGGCTACAGTTCACCGATGAGTCGGGTACCAGCTTCGTCCCAGCCGAGTCTTTCATCGTCCGACCTTCGGCCAATCCATATTTTGTGAAAGCCCAGCTGGCTGAGCTTTTCCCTCGATTCGAGAGTCTCTCTCCACCGGAGGCGGAAAGATTGAAACTTTGTCTCGATCGCTTCGAGCTCGGGCCCATGCCCGGAGAAGCCCTTGTCGAGATTTCCTGGGCCTGGAATAACCTGTGAACCGTTAAAAAAATGACCCGTCGGCAGGGAATAAAGTTTTTGGCTCGTGCGTCTAACATTGTTAGAGTGAAGGGGATCTTTTTTGATGGCCGGTAACAGGGAGTCTTTGAAAGAGCGATTCGAGGCAATTACGCTGCCTCATCTGGACCGGCTCTACCGGCTGGCTTATTCCCGGGTGGGAAACAGGGCTGACGCCGAGGATCTGGTACAGGAGACTTATCTGAAAGCCTACCGGGCTTTTGCCGGTTTGAAGAAAGATGGGGACCCTCAGTCCTGGCTTTCCCAGATTATGATCAATAATCTTCGGGACCATTTCCGGAGGTGCACCAGGAGACCGCCCCTGGTAGATCTGTCCGAAGGTCTCACCGAGCAGATTGCTGTGGAGTCGTGGACGCCGGGTCCCGAGGAGCGATTCTGCGAGACCGAGGGGGATCCGGCGCTCAAAGCGGTATTGAATACGATGCCAGAGAAGCTCGTAATGCCCCTGCTGCTCAGGCATATCTCCGACCTCTCTTATGAAGATATAGCCTCCGTCCTGGGTATTCCCATGGGGACTGTCATGTCCAGGCTCTCCAGGGCGCGGGACTATGTGCGCCGGAGGCTGACTCACAGGAAGTCCGATTCGAGGAATGTCTCATGAAGTGCAAGGATGTTGTAGTCGAGATCGAGTCGATGCTTGCCAACGACATGAACTCCGAGAAGTCGGCGGTAGTCTATCGCCATCTCACCGGCTGCGAATCCTGCAATTCTCGCTGGTCCGACAATCAGTCCGTCAAGGAGCGTCTGAGCGAGTTCGTCCGTTCTATCGATGTTCCGCAGGAGCTATCTGAAAAGGTGAAATCCAAGCTCGAGCCTGCCGGCAAGAAAGATAAGCCGGACAAGAAGAAAGGTCAGGAGCGCGGTCGAGTTACAAGGTCCAATTTCGAAGATGACGACGAGGAGTCGATCATCTTCGACGATGACGAACCCGTAGAGTTCGAGGACGACGAGAGCGAGCCCGAGGATATCGTCGCTCTCAACGCCGATAGCTCCTGGGGGCTCGCTCAGAGCGATCCGGTCAGGCTCTATCTCAAGGAGATTGGTTCGATTCCGCTTCTGACTGCCGCCCAGGAGATCGAGCTCGCCCGGAAGATTGGTACTGGTGGCGCTGACGGTGCGATAGCCAAACGCCAGCTCGTCCAGGCCAATCTCCGCCTGGTGGTCTCCATCGCCAAGAAGTATTCCGGGCGGGGCATGCAGTTTCTCGACCTGATCCAGGAAGGCAATCTCGGCTTGATCAGAGCCGCCGAGAAATTCGATCACGAGCGGGGTTTCCGCTTCAGTACTTATGCCACCTGGTGGATCCGCCAGGCGATTACCCGGGCGATAGCCGACCAGGCGCGGACTATAAGAGTGCCGGTGCACATGGTGGAGTTGATCAACAAAGTCAAGAAAACCACCCGGCAGCTTTCCCAGGAAAAGGGCTCCAAGCCTTCTGACGAGGAGATCGCGGCAGCCATGCAGATCTCGGTTCAGAAACTCCGGGATATCATGAAAGTGGCCTCCGAGCCGATCTCCCTCGAGACACCGGTGGGCAAAGAAGATGATACCAGAATCGGTGACTTCGTCGAGGACACCGATGCCGAGACTCCTATGAATGCCATCACCCAGGAGCTTCTGCGCGAGGATATCATCGCTGTCATGGCCGTGCTTTCCCCGCGGGAGCGTGATGTCCTGCGTCTGCGATTCGGTCTCGATGACGGGAGAATAAGAACCCTGGAGGAAGTCGGCCAGTTATTCGGCGTGACTCGGGAGCGTATCCGCCAGATCGAGGCTAAAGCTCTTCGCAAGCTCAGGCATCCGAATCGTTCGCGCAAGCTGAGGGACTATATCGATTGACAGGCGAGCTCCAGTCCTGGCGTTACTTCTCGTCGCATTGCTTTGCATGAGCGCCGGCAAGGCGGATTCGGAACCGGAAAGAATTACCCCGACTCTGCCGGCTTCTGCCATTCGTGTGCCCATGACCAGGCAGTCTACCTGTTATACATGCGGTGTGGCTGCGGTGCAGTCGGTTTTTGCTTTCTATGGACTCGAGTTCCGGGAGGACGAGCTTTCCCGACTCCTTGGTGCCGGACCGCGCCATGGCACGCGTTACCGGCGGATCGAGAAGCTCGCCAGGGAGCACGGCTTCGAAGTGGATATCCGGACCGGGTTGACCTTGAAGGAGCTCGAGAAACTTCTCGATTCTGGAAAGCCGGTGATCTGTCTCCTGCAAGCCTGGCCCGAGGAAAAGAAAGATTATGAGAGCGACTGGGACGACGGGCATTATGTCGTGGCCGTCGGTCATGACAGAGAGAATATTTTCTTCATGGATCCTTCCACCCTGGGTAATTACACCTATGTTCCGAGAGCCGAATTCGAGAAGCGCTGGCATGACACGGACGGCAAAGAGAAGGTCGTCCATTTCGGAATGATACTGAGCAAGGGCAAGCCGTCCTACGATCCCGGTGCCGTCAAGAAGATGGAGTAGCAGTTCCGGTCGGGTCAATAGAAAAGATCCCGGGCTCCTGATAAACTGTTCTTTTCGTATATGTGCTTGCAATAAAGGGGATTTCCAAGAGATGGGCAATCAACTTCTAGTCACTGCGGTGGGCGAGGACAAGCCGGGCATCGTGGCCCGGGTCACCGAGGTCCTGGCCGGTCATGGCGCCAATCTCGAAGCCAGTCGCATGGCCATTCTCGGTGGCGAGTTCGCCGCTATCATGCTGGTAACCGGTGCCTCTGACAAACTCGAGGCGATCAAGAAAGACCTCTCGGTGCTCGAGAAGGATGGTATTACAATCAGTACCAAGCTGACCAAGCCGACAAGCCCGGAAATCTACAAAGATTACGTCCGTTGCGAGTTGTCCCTGCGGGGCGCCGATCACGAGGGGATCGTCCATTCCGTATCGAGCCAGCTTCGCGACAAGAAGATCAATATCCAGTCGGTGGAGACCGATGTCGTGGGAGCGCCGGTCACCGGCACTCCGCTTTTCTGCATGAACGCTACGATTCTTGTCCCGCCGGATTTGCCGGTGGGCAAGCTCAAGGAAGAGCTAGACGAGATTGCCCGAAGCCAGAGTGTCGACATCGACCTGAGCACCGGAGCCGACAAGGAGGTGGCAAGAGTATGAGCAAGAAGATAACGATCTACGAGAAACCGACCTGCACCACCTGCCGCAAGACCAATAAGCTCCTCGCCGAGTGCGGAGTCGATTTTGATCGGGTCAATTATTACATCGAGCCTTTGAGCGCCTCTAAATTGAAAGAGCTGCTCAAAAAGATGAACATGCCGGCTCGCAATCTGCTGCGCACCAAGGAGGCTCTCTACAAAGAGATGGGTCTGGCCAGGAAGGATCTGAGCGAAAAAGAGATCATCGATCTCATGGTCGAGCATCCGGATCTCATCGAGCGTCCTATCGTCGAGCGCGGCGATAAGGCGGTCCTTGCAAGACCGGTGGAGAATGTCAGGGCGCTGTTGAGCTAGCGCAGCTTGTCTGCGCTCCAGGCTGAATCTGAACTAAAGCAGTCCCATGCGGCGTGTTATACGCTGAGCAGAAGATCCGCTCCGGTGTAACAACACGCCTGGTGCCGTCAGTTCAGTTCTGGTTTTTGCTCAGCTAGGCTTCTTTTTCGGAAGCGCCGCGACCTTTCATGTGCTGCATGATCTGGTACAGGGCACAGAGTCCGACAAGACCATATACGACCTTAGTCGCAGTACCATCGCCGAGAAGGCTGGTAACGAGATTGTAGTCGAATGCTCCTACAAGACCCCAGTTGATGCCACCGACCAGTAACAGGATTGTGGCAATTAACTCTACATGTTTCATCTCTGATCACCTAGGCATCAAACCCGTAATAACCCTCGAGAACAGCTCCCGGAGCTGATTTGCATACCTACTTAACGGCATAGCAGAAATGGTGGCACTTGTCAAGGGCTCGTGGTCTTTCGAAACCCCGATGAGAACAAGCTTTCGGCTGGCGAGACCGGCCGACGAGGTCACCGTAACGGAGCATGCGGACGCCGAAAAACAGCATGGTTACCGGGGTCCGACTATCTTCTTCAGGTTCTGGAAGCATTCCTGCGACCGACTACGAGATGGTAGAGGGGGGTAGAAAAGTCCTCCAGAGAATGGTTCTCCACGAGGTAGCGATTGAGCCTGCCGGCCTCCTCCGGGGAAGAGTTCTGGAAGAGATACTGGCTGGTCCACACCGCCAGGCTGCTGTGCGGCTTGAGCTCGGGCTCGAAGCCGAGCTCTCTGATTGTCTCGAGCACTTCTTCCGTATCCGGAAGCCCGTATTCGACGTGCTCTTTGATGAGGCTATTGCCGGTCATCTCGTAGACGAGCTTTTGCGCTTCCTCCGTTTCCCGGCATGGATAGTTGATCACAATGGTCTCCCCGGCGAGCTCGGCGAGCTTCTCCAGAAAGCGGCGCCGGGAGCCGGGGACCACATGCTCGAGCACGTCCACCGAGACCACGGTTCGATAGGAGCGCTCGATCTTCGCCTCCAGGACACAGGTTCCGGTGGTGGCCGGATCGATCAGATCCACCGCATGCTCCCTCAAAAAAAGCGCCAGGGCACCGTCGAAGCCACCGACATCCAGCACGGTCGCTCGTGGTGGTGCGGTCTCTCTGACGGCAAGAGCAGCGGCCTCGAGCCTGACGTACCGGTCCCAGGAGAGATCGAAGCGGGCTTCTTCCCTGGCGACTTGCACCGAAACTATTCCGTCATCGCCGGTCTCGCGGTGCTCGACACCGCTGGTGTGGCTTATCGGAATAGACTTTTCTCTCGTCATATTCGCAATCAACTCGAAAAACCTATACCGAAGAGATCCAGGACTTTCAGAATGGGGCTGGGTCTTTCTCCCTGATCCAGACCTTTGAGAGAACGTGTCACCATTTTCACCGAGGCGTGGCGCATGGGCTCGGGCGGATAGGGGAAGGGCTTGACCCGCACCATCCTCAGTGAAAGAAGGTCGCTCGGTCTGGCCAGGGCCATATGGGCCAGGATCTTGCCTGCGACGCGGGTGGTGCCGATACCGTGTCCGGTATAGCCCAGGGCATAGATGATCCGGTCGTCCCGCATGCTCCCGAAAACAGGAGTCAGCCTGGTGGTGCTCGCGATGGGCCCGCCCCACTGGAAGGGGAACCGGAGATCGGCAAGATAAGGGAAATGACTCTTGAAGCTCTCCTCCAGGGACTCGTAATGATCCTCGGAGTGATCGCAGGTCTCGTCCACCCGGTTAGGCGGGAAATAAACCGCTTCGCTGGTTCCCCAGAGTATGCGGTTGTCCCTGGTGAGCCGGTAGTAGTTGAAGAAGTTGCGACCGTCCATGACTCCCTGGCGATTGTGCCAGCCCAGCTCCTGGTGCTGGGTCTCGGTAAGAGGATCGCTTACCAGCACGTAGTCGTAGAGAGGAATGAAGCGATTGATCAATCTGGGAAAAAGAAGATGACTGTAAGCATTGGCGGCGAGGACGATCTTCTTGCCGCGAATAGAACCGGTTCTTGTTATTACCCGATCATCCTCCACTGCTGTTACTTTGGAGTTCTCGAAAAAGCGAACGCCTCTTGCCATGCCGATACGCTTGAGCTTGTCGGTTAGCTTGATTGGATCGATGATGCCCCCGCCGGGCATAAAGATGCCGCCCCGATAAAGCGGTGAATTGAGCTCTTTTCGCACTTCTTCCGCCGAGAGGACACGATGTCCGGAAAGCCCGAGCTGGGCCGCCACCTCGGCATTCTCCCTGCACGATTCGAGATGCTCCCTGGTGAGGGCGACGAAGAGCTGGCCGGTGCGCTCGAAATCGCAGTCGGCGGCAAACTCGGCGAGCTCGTCTATATTCGCCAGGCCAATACGCATGAGGCGCTCGGCTTCCTGTCTGCCGAAATGAGCGATGGCGAGAGCATGGCTGTGGTCCATGCAATTGCTTACCATGCCGGCATTGCGGCCGCTGGCTCCGTAGCCGACAGTCTGCTGCTCGACCACGGCGATATCCAGACCCGGGTCGAGCTCTTTCAGGAAGTAAGCAGTCCATAGACCGGTGAATCCGGCTCCGATGATGACAACCTCCGCCTCCTGATCGCCAGCCACGACGGGGCTCAACGCGTAATTACTTCGCGCGGCAAGCCAGTAGCATGACTCCTCAACAGGACGCATGGAGTGAGTTTATCACGGATATTTTCTATAATGAGGTTCTTGGTCGTCGTGAACGAGGGTAGAGATAGAGCAGTGCTCTCGAGTCCCGTGAGATCGCTTGATTGGGCGCATCCGGTGGTGCGCGACTGGTTCGTGGAGCGATTCTCGACCCCCACCGAGCCCCAGGAGTCCGGATGGCCGGTGATCGTCGCCGGGCGCAATGTCCTTATTTCGGCTCCCACCGGCTCCGGCAAGACCCTGGCAGCCTTTCTCGCCTGTATTGACGCCCTGGTGAGAAAGTCCCTGGCAGGAAAGCTCGAGGCCCGCACCGAGGTGGTCTATGTTTCGCCTCTCAAAGCCCTGAGCAACGACATCAACAAGAACCTGGAGGGTCCACTGACCGAGATCCTCGAGCTGGCTCGCTCGCGCGGTCTCGATGTGAGCGACATCCGAACCGCCGTACGAACCGGCGACACCCTGGCCGCCGAGCGCCGCAGCATGCTCAAATCGCCCCCTCATATCCTGGTGACCACCCCGGAGTCTCTCTATATACTTCTGACCGCCGAGAAATCGAGACGGGTGCTGGAAGATGTATCCACGGTCATTGTCGATGAGATCCATGCTGTCGCCGGGAGCAAACGGGGCAGTCATCTGGCTCTCACTCTGGAGCGTCTCGATGCCCTGGCCAGGCGCAGACCGGTGCGTATCGGTCTCTCGGCGACCCAGAAGCCGATCGAGGAGATCGGGCTCTTTCTCAAAGGCGGTCATGAAGAGCCGCCCCAGATTATCGAAGTCGGCCAGCGGCGCCGTCTCGACCTGGCGGTGGAGTCCCCGGACCGGCCGCTGGAAGCGGTGGCTTCGCATGAGATGTGGGAAGACATATATGACCGGATCGCCGGTCTCGTCCAGACCCATAACTCCACCCTGGTATTCGTCAACACCCGCCGTCTTGCCGAGCGCCTGGCTCATCAGCTCTCGGACAGGCTCTCGCCGGAGATGGTGGCATGCCACCACGGCAGTCTCTCGCGCAATCTGAGACTGTCGGCGGAGAGGCGTCTCAAGGCAGGAGAGCTCAAAGTCCTGGTGGCTACCGCTTCTCTCGAGTTGGGCATCGATGTGGGGGGCGTGGATCTGGTCTGCCAGATAGGCTCGCCTCGCAATATAGCCGTGGCTCTGCAGCGTGTGGGCCGAGCCGGGCACTGGCGGGGAGCTATCCCTAAAGGAAGATTTTTCGCCACCACCCGTGATGAGCTCATCGAATGCGCCGCTCTGGTAAAAGCAATCGGAGAGCTCGATCTGGACCGGATTGTCATACCGGAGCGGCCTTATGATATTCTCGCCCAGCAAATCGTGGCGGAGTGTGCCAGCCGGGACTGCCAGGAAGACGAGCTTTTCGATTTGGTGCGTGGCGCTTATCCCTACAGAGATCTGAGCAGGGACGAATACGAGAGCATTCTCGAGATGCTCTCGGAAGGTGTCGCCGGGCGCAAGACCACACATGCTCGCTTTCTTCATCGAGACAGGATCAACCACCGTCTTGCCGGCCGGCGGGGCGCACGCCTGGTAGCCATCACCAATGGCGGTGCGATCCCCGATAACGCTCTTTTCACCGTAGTAGCAGAGCCGGATGAGACCGTGGTCGGAACTCTGGACGAGGACTTCGCCATAGAGAGCAATCGGGGCGATATTATCTTGCTGGGTAATACTTCATGGCGGGTCAAACGGGTAGAGAGCCTGTCGGGCCGGGTGAGGGTCGAGGATGCCCGGGGTGCCTCGCCCTCGGTGCCTTTCTGGCTCGGGGAGGCGCCTGGGCGAACCGTCGAGCTCTCCAGGCATGTGGCGGAGCTCAGGCAGGAGATCGCGGATGCCATCAAAAATGGCACCACCTTTGACCGTCTCGAGCAGTCTTTGATAGAGGTCTGCAGCCTCACTCGGGAGTCGGCCCGGCAGGCCATCGACTATGTCAGAGAAGGCATGCTGGTGCTGGGTACGGTGCCCACACAGAGCCGCGTAATCGCCGAGCGCTTTTTCGACGAGAGTGGCGGCATGCAGCTGATTATTCATGCTCCTTTCGGGGCGAGAATCAACAAAGCCTGGGGGCTTGCCCTGCGCAAGCGCTTTTGCCGGAGTTTCGACCTCGAGCTGCAGGCCTCCGCCACCGACGAAGGTATCAATATTTCCCTTACCGAGCAGCACAGCTTTCCCCTGGCGGATGTTTTCAACTTCCTGCACACGGCTTCGATCAGGCATGTGCTGGAGCAGACCGCTCTGGTCTCGCCTCTCTTCCCGGTTCGCTGGCGCTGGGATGCCAGCCGATCCCTGGCGCTCCTGCGCTTTTTCGGAGGGAAGAAAGTCCCTCCGCATCTCCAGCGCATGAAATCCGAGGACCTTCTCGCGGCAGTCTTTCCCCAGGCGGCTGCCTGCCAGGACAATGTCGTGGGCGATATCAGTCTGCCGGATCATCCCCTTACCAGTGAGGTCATGAAAGATGTGCTCAATGAGGCCATGGATCTCGACGGTCTTACCTGGATTCTGGGCCGGATAGAAAGCGGCGAGATCGAATGTCTGGCGGTGGACACCGTGACACCCTCCGCATTCTCCGCCGAGATCCTCAATGCCAACCCGTACGCATATCTCGATGATGCGCCTCTGGAAGAGCGCCGAGCGCGAGCGGTGCAGATGCGGCGGGTGCTCCCGGACAGCATCGTTCGTGAGTTCGGGGCTCTGGACCCCGGCGCTATCGCCCAGGTCTGCCGAGACGCCTCGCCTGATATACGCAATGCCGATGAGCTCTATGACCTTCTCATGACCCTCATTCTTTTGCCAGGGGACCGGCACTGGGTCCGTGGGTCGGAGTCTCTGCGAGGCTTTTTTCTGGAGCTCGAGAAGAGCCGCCGGGCAATCAGGCTGGAGGCAAGCGGCCGTGAATATCTGGTAGCCGCCGAAAGAGAAAGCGGAGCCCGGAGGCTTCTGACCGGCGAGGCCGAGAGTGAAGCCGTGGAGCAGGCTGTGGCAGGCTGGCTCATGCATCTGGGTCCAGTGACCGCCGCGGACCTGCATGATATCCTCTCCATCGAGGCGGCGGCAGTCGATACCGCTCTTGGTGCCCTGGAGGCGCGCGGTCTGGTCATGCAGGGGAATTTCGTTTCTGATAGAGGTTCTACTCAGTGGTGTGAGCGCGGACTTCTAGCTCGTATTCACCGGCTCACTCTGGGCTCTATCCGCAAACAGATCGAGCCTGTCACCAGGGCGCAGTTCATGGACTGGCTCTTCTCCTGGCAGCATGTCGCCGAGGGCAGCCAGCTCGCCGGGGAGCACGGCGTCCTGTCTGTAATCAACCAGCTCGCTTGTTTCGAGATTCCCGCCAATGCCTGGGAGCCGCAGATTCTGAAGCGACGCGTGCGCGAATACAAGAGCGATTTCATCGACAAACTCTGCCTGACCGGCCAGATCGGCTGGGCGCGAATCTCCAGGCACCCTGCTTTTGCAGGAGGCGACCCTGATTCTCGAGAAAGGCGCGTAGTTCCTGCCAGCAATTCGCCGGTGGCTTTTTATCTGCGTGAGCAGGGGCTCTTATTGCGAAGCCCCGAAGCGCCTGTCGATACCTCGGTGCTGAGCGTGCCTGCCGCCAAGGTCCTCGCTAACCTCGAGAAGAGAGGCGCCTCATTCTTCGTCGATCTGGTTCGTCTGACGGGTTTGCTTCCCGCCGAAGTGGAGACTGGTCTCTGGGAGCTCGTCACTGCCGGGCTGGTCACCGCCGATGGTTTCGACAATTTGCGCGCTTTAATAGATCCCAGACGCAGAGCCGGGCAGGGTCGGTACAGAAAAGCAAGCCGCCCTCGCCACAGCCAGGGGCGCTGGACCCTTGTGGAGACGGAGCCACGGGACTACGAGGAAAATCATATCGACAGTCATATCGACAGTTATGTCGAAAGTGTCTGTCTCATGCTTCTCGAGCGCTATGGCGTCATCTTCCGGGAGCTTCTGGTCAGAGAGAACAACCTGCCTTCCTGGCGAGAGATGCTCATGTGCTCGAGGCGTCTGGAGGCCCAGGGAAAGATCCGGGGGGGCAGATTCGTCAGTGGTTTTGTCGGAGAGCAGTTCGCCCTCAAGCCGGCGGTTGAGTCGCTCCGGGCGAGCCGCAAGAATGAAGGCGGCAGGCTGGTTCAGATAAGCGCCTGCGATCCCCTCAATCTCGTGGGGATTATCGTGCCCGGGCAGAAGATTCCGGCCAATTCAGGCAAGACGATAGTCTTCGAAGGCGGTGCCTTCAAGGAAGCTTTCTGAAATTCGAGCTGGTAAGTAGCTGGGCCGTCGCCAATCGCCAGCCAGGCGTCATGAGTTACCGGAGTCTATACCTCTGGTCTCGAGTTTGGACAAAATTTTCACTCAGGTGCCCGGCCGAATCCTATATCCCCTTCATGAAATATCTCGAAGACCCAGTCGGCGTCTCCGATGATGAAAAGCAAATCGGTGCCGTAGCGGGCCAACACATCGGCACAGGCGAGCAGATCGGGAAGAGACATTCTCAAGCTTGGCTCGATGAAGCTTGTGGTGACGAACACCTCTCCGTCGACGATGGCGTTTTCCCGGCAGAGACTCTGAAAAATCGCTTTGATCTCTTCCGGGTCCCTCACCGCCTGCTCGAAACAATCAGGCACCCCGCTCCAGTCGACGAAGCGCCAGGAGGCAAGGGGGAAGCGCTCTTTGAACCGGGCGAAAGTCCGGTCCTCACCCCAGGGGGCGATGACCTCCACCCGGGCATTGCGGCGCTCTAGCTCCTTGACGATATTGTCTATGGTAGTGCTCGATTTGTGCAGGTCGTCGCGTCTGATCGAGTTGATCATGACCATGATACGCATCTTCTCGTTAGAGCCGACATCGCTGCGCCGGTCGAATTTATCCTTGAGTGTCTCGAGCACTGCTTTCACCGCTGCCATTCTCTTGTTTCCGTCAGGCTCCGCCAGCGCCATTCGAGCATCGCAGAGGAGCTCGTCCTCGCCGAGCGCCTCGAGAAACGGCTCCATGGAGGCAAGCTCGCTGTATATGTCCCCGAGATTCTTCATGGGATTATTTGGCCCCGGAGAAATTGAGAAGCATCTCCTCGATTCCTCTGCCTGTGAGCACCGCCGTTATCGTAGGGGCTCGGACCAGTTTGCGTGGCGGGATAAAGAGCGAGATCGGCACTTTCTCTTTCTTGATCGAGACAGTGCTGAAACTGGACTTCCCCGGTCCCGGTCCCCGGGTGGCGAGCAGGACGCTGCCTGCCGGAGGTGTCAGATAGAGACCCTGGGCAAATTTATACTCCGCTTCAGTAAGACCCAGCTTGTTCGAGCCGATATAAGTCGTGGGCAATTTCTTCCAGGACTTTCTCACTGGCGTTTCTTTTCTGGTTCTGTAAAAGCCTTCCAGACCGTGCTCCTTGATGTCCGGGGCGGCCATCCTGGTGACCTCCGAGACTCTGTAACCCATAAAAAGAGCTGTCGAAGCTTTCCATTTGAGATTTCTCTTACTGTTCATGAGGTTGTCCAGACCTTTCTCGTGCCACTCTTTCGCGTTTACGGAAATAGCCTGGCGGTCTCTGTTATAGATCAGGACGTTCCAGGCCGGGGCTTTTGAAACAATCGTCCCCTGACCGTTCATGGAGTCAACCCGGATGCGATCTCCGGCGAAATAGACAGTCATCTTGCCGACTTTGAGGTCTCTCTGATGGAGCACCAGGCAATCCACTGTCTCGATCTTTCCGGCTGCCGGAGATGCCTGGCTTGCCGCCGGGCTCGATAGAAGAAGGATGCAAAATAAAAGGGGCAGGATCCGCGAATTCGCCATGCGCTCATTATTTCACATATTGAGTGTCACCCTATTCGTCCTGGCGAAGGGCCTCGTAACCAGCGATTATGTCAAAGAGCTCGTTGTTGATCGAGTTTTTCCGGTGCCGCCGGTGCTCCAGGCGCAGCTGCTCCAGATTCTCGTCTATCTTTTTCTCGGCGTGCTCCATATAAGCCAGACGCGCTCCATTTTCAGCCATTGCCGAATGGGCTGGCCGGAAGCTGATGACCGAGCGCCCGGCACGCGAGCTCGGCCTCGCGAAGGCGATCCAGGGGAATTCGGTCGAACAGTCCCGTCGAGTAGGCATGAAAAATGAGGAGTTGCTCCAGGCTGTCTACCGGATCATAGCGTGGCTGGGTGAGGCAATGCCTGAGGCGCCTGCCGCTTTCGAGCACGGACGCTGTGGCGGGATCAAGCCTGGTCCCGAACCTGGAGAAAGTCTCGAGCTCCTCGAACTGCGAGTAGGTCAGCTTCAGACCGAGAGCCACCCTTGCAAGATAGGGCGGCTGTGCCTTGCCTACCTCGCGGGAAACCGACTTTCCTATATCGATGGCGGGCAGGAGGTTCTTCTGGAACAGGGAAGATGACAGATATAGTTGCCCAGCGTGACAGTCCGCGGGTCGGCGTCAACGCCATGCCACGAACTCTCTGCGTGTCGATGTGCTGCATAACCTCGACGAATACCAGGGTCCCGTCTGCTCTCCGGATTCGAAGAAGTTCGTTGAGTGCCGGCAGTCGTCCTTCGAAGGCGGCCTCGATCACGCTGCCTCTCAGGCGCGTGATTACTCCCTGTTTGCCAGGCTCTCTACCGGATACCTTTTCATCTGTCATGCCCTACAGGATATCGTTCTGGCATGATTGGCGCATCATCCTATCGGAACAATTCTGATGAAAAGTACCAAAAAGTGAGACGCCAGGTGGTCCTGGCGTCTTCAGGCTCAGGGCGGTGCCCCGGTTGCCTGCTGCCCACAAGGGAATTGCCGTTGTGATTCGGATTCCCTCTTTGGGTTTCTCTCGATTATTATGATAGGCTCCCCGGTAGGGTCTGTCATCGATCGCGGGGATGAGGCTGAAAGGCTGAATCTTTGTCGGGCCGCCAAGATGATACGATCTTGTTCTCATTCCAGTGGTCCGTCCATCGAGGAAACTACCATGAAGCTCGTTCGTGCCTTCCTGCCTCTGGCGCTTATTCTCAATTCTTTCCTCCCGGCTTTCGCCGGGGGTACAGACTCTTTCGGTCTGGATCTTTTCAAGCAGCTGAGTAAAGAGAAGCCCGGCGAGAATCTACTGATGTCGCCCTATAGCATCTCGACGGCCCTGACCATGACTCTAAATGGAGCCGGCGGCAAGACGAAAGAAGCGATGATCGATGTTCTCAAGCTCGGCAAGCCCGATCTCAAGGCAATAGACGAGGAAGCCCGGGCGGTGAGGAGCAGTCTGGCAAGCTCCGGGGGCGGTGTCATACTGGAGGTAGCCAATGCTCTTTTCGCCCGGAAGGAAATCTCTTTCAACAAAGAGTTTCTGGAGGACAACAAGAAATATTTCGACGCTTCCACGAAGTCCGTGGATTTCAAAAGCAAGGAAGCTCTGGGAATAATTAACGGCTGGGTGAGCGAGAAGACCCACGGCAAGATTCCCACGATCATCGATAACATTCCCCGGGACGCTATTCTCTATCTGATCAACGCCATCTATTTCAAGGGAACCTGGGAGCACCAGTTCAAAAAATCAGCCACCACCGACGGGGACTTCAAGCTCGCCTCGGGCAAGACCAGAGCGGTGAAAATGATGCGTGCCCACCGCGACGATTATCCCTATCTCGAGAACGAGAAATTCCAGGCGATCAACCTCTACTACAAGAATCGCGACAAGAGTCTCTATTTGTTTTTGCCCCGGGAGGGCTCGAATGGCCTCGAAAAGTTCGAGGCGGACCTGAGCGCTTCCAGCCTCCAGGGCTTCTTCGAGAGCTTCCGAGTCCGGGAAGGAAGCCTGGCTATGCCCCGCTTCAAGCTGGAGGACAGGCGCAAGCTCAAGAGCTCCCTGAGCGCGCTAGGTATGGCAATCGCATTCGATCCGGACCGTGCCGATTTCAAGAAAATGGCTTCAATCGACGAGAATATCCTTATCGACGAGGTTTTTCACAAGACCTTCATGGAGGTCAATGAGGAAGGCACCGAGGCTGCTGCGGTGACGGCGGTGCAGATGGCCCGCGCCACCGCCATGATGAACCCGGTTCAACCTTTCAAAATGGTCCTGGACAGGCCCTTCTTCTTCGTTCTCCGGGACAACAAGACCGGCACCGTTCTTTTCCTTGGCCACGTCATGGATCCCGGAAGCTGATCCGCCAGTATTAATACTTCTGTCAGAGCGCCAGAATTCGAAAAATATGCGATAAAGAATATTGACGACGTAAAGGGCGTCGGGCGGCGGTTTCAACCGTTGTTTTCCGGCGCCCGGCGATCCCGGGTGGAAACGGGGCAGGTGACTCGCAGGTGACTCGCAGGTGACTAGAATGATCAGAGTATCGGTAGCCGGGATCGGGGTAGATCCGCGCAATTCTCAACCCATAGTGGTGCTCAACGACGAGACCGGCCAGCGAGGTCTGCCGATCTGGATCGGAGCCCTGGAGGCGCGGGCCATATCGCTTCTCCTGATGAATGTTAAGTCTCGCCGCCCCATGACCCACGAGCTTCTGGACAATGTCATCGCCAGCCTGGGTTATCGAGTAGAGCAGGTTGAGATCGACCGGCATTCGGAGACTACCTATAAAGCGACGATCAGGCTGGTTCCGGTCATAAGCGGCAAGATCAAGCTCGTCGACTCCCGGGCGTCCGATGCCATCGCCCTTGCGCTGTCGGTGGGTGCGCCCATATTCGTCGCCGATGATCTCGAGTTCGTTCTGCCTGCTTCGGAAGAAGAAGAGCAAAAAGAAGACGAAGAATTCAAAGAATTCGTCGCCCGTGTCAAAGCCTCGGACTTTACCCTGAGAGAGGAGCCGCCGCTTCTCACCGACCCGGATGCCAGTGACGAGAGCGAGCCCTGATTCATCCTCGGGCTAATTCATCCCAGGGATTGATCAGGTTCGATATTCGGGTGGACGCCAGTCTTTCTTCCTGGAGTTATGCTTCCATTGAGCAGCCAGGAGAAACGAATGTGAACGCCACCGATACTCCGGATACGAAAAGCGAAAAGGGAGCCTGGTCCATGGACCGGCAGGTGCGGATGTTCGCCGGGATCTTGATCCTGGTCGGGCTTGCCCTGGGGTTCAGCCTCAATCTGAGCTGGGTGTGTCTATCCGCCTTTGTCGCCATCGGCATGATCGTCTCTGCTCTGACCGATGCTTGTGCCATGGCTGCCTTTCTGAGCAAGATGCCCTGGAATCGTCCGGGCTAGTCTTCTGTTTCAGACGACTTGATCACGATGACCGAGCAGGGGGCGTGCATAGCCACCGACTGCGAAACGCTGCCCAGAATGAGCTTCGAGAAGCCCTTACGGTCGTGGGAGCCCATGACGATCAGGTCAGCGGGCCAGGTCCTGGCTATATCGATGATCTCATCTGCCGGATAGCCGTCGCAGACCTGGAATGAGACGTTGTCCCGCCCGAACCTCTCCACCAGGGTTTTGCCCATCTCGGGCAATTCTTTTCCGGCTCGCTTCATGCTCTTGTCTCGCTCGGTCATGAGGGCCGCGGCGGTGGAGCTGCTCATCTCGAGACCCTGGTAGTAATAGGTCACCGGCTCGATGGCAGTGACCACCTTGCAGGAGATGTCGCAGTCCGGGCAGAGCTGACTGGCGGCCAGATCGAGAGCCGCTCGCGCCGACTCGGAGAAATCCACGGGGATCAGCACTTTCAGGCGCTCTTTGCGGTTCGTCTTGCGGACGACTTGCACCGGGCAGGCGGCATGCTGGAGGACTTTATTGGAGACGCTGCCCATGACGAATCTGGTGAGAGCGTTCTTGCCGTGGGAGCCCACAACGATCAGATCGCAGCCGCGCTCCCGGGCGCAATCGAGGATAGTCGAGGCGGTATCGCCTACCAGGACCTCTTTGGACACCTGGCTGCCCGGATGCTTTTTCGAGACTGCCCGGGCGAATCTGGTGATCATATCCAGCGCTGCTTTTCTGAGCTCTTTGTATTCGAGCTTGTGATGAATGCCGTAGTCTTGGTAGGTCTCCATGATTGTCGGTTTCGCGTACTGGGGGATGACGGTCACCACATGATATGAAGGCGCTCCCGACCAGGGGTTGTCGAGAATGGACTCCAGAACGACGCTGGTGAACTCGCTGTCGTCTACGGCAACCAAAATATTCCGCATGTCGATACCCTTACCCCGACCCCGATCAACTCATTCCACATACTGGCACAGCCGATCCGGCGTGACCTCAGCCCAGCGAATGAGTTTTTGTCCAGACCCTAGCCCGTCGAGTGGAGCAGGATGACAAGGTAATAGAAATTAGGGGCGCTCAGAATAATGCTGTCCGACCTGTCCAGAAGTCCTCCGTGTCCCGGAATGAGCTTGCTCGAGTCTTTCTGATTCAGGTCTCGTTTGATCACCGAGACGATCAGGTCCCCGAATGGGGCTGCCAGGCTGATCACGAGTCCGGCAAGGAGAGCCTGAAGCGGCGAGAATTCGGGGAAGGCGGCATTGTATGCCGAGGCTGTCAGAAGAGAGCAGAAAATTCCGCCGACAAAGCCCTCCACTGTCTTGCGCGGGCTGATCTCGCTCAGGAGCTTGTGTTTGCCGAGAAGCCTACCGAATACATAAGCGCCGATATCATTGGCCACCACCACCAGAAAGAGGAATGTCGTAAGCTCTAGTCCCTGCTCGAGATTACGGATCAAGATGCTGTGAGCGAGGAACCAGCCAAAGTAGAGAACCGCGAAGATGGTCGCCAGCTCTTTCCAGACCATTCCCTGATAGGAACGAAGCACGATGGGGGTGAGCAGGTTGATCATGATGACCGGGGCGATAACGGCATAGAAAGGATGAACGCCCTGTAGCCCATGAAGAATCTCCAGGGCGGGCCCCGGGGCCAGGGGAGGGATCATCGGGGGCTCGGCGGCAGCCGCCAGCACTACCAGGGCCACCGAGATGATGGCTGTGAGCCTGTAGGGCTTATAGCTCCAGACATCAACCATGGTCAGAAATTCTCTGACACAGATGAGAGCCGAGAGAAAGACGAAAGCAGCGAAGATATCACCACCGGTGTAGACGGTCACCAGGCAGCCGCAGGCGAGGACGATGGCGCTCAGGTATCGCAGTCTGAGATTGGTGTCCTTTTCTCTCGTGTGTTTCTCCGACAGGACGATGATCAGTCCGGCGACGATGAAGAGAACGGCTATGGCGATCAGGAAATTCCGATCCATAGCCGGCTCAGACCCTGCGAGGCCGGACAAGAAGCTTGTCGATTCGATTGTCGTCCATATCGATAATCTCGATGGTGACTCCATCGATTACAAGAGTCTCGCCTTCGCTCGGGATATGCTCGAGTTGATGGAGCACCAGTCCCCCGGCTGTCTGATACCAGGAAGCTCCAGTTTCCTTTAGATCGAAGCGCTTGCGAAATTCGGTCACGGGCATTATCGCATCGATAAGCCAGGAGCCGTCTTCCCTGCAGATGGCTTGCCACCGCAATTCCTGGCCAGTCTCCCGGAGCTGCCCGACAATCAGATCCAGGACATCGCTTACGGTAATCAACCCCTTCACCGAGCCGTGCTCGTCTATGACCATGGCGGCATGGATTCTGCTGGTTCGGAAGTCCTCCAGCAGGTTGAAAGCCGTCTTGCTCTCGGGCACAATCAGCGGTTGATAGGCACACTCCTCGATGGTGGCTGCGCCGGACCGGACAATGCTGGCGAGCACGTCCCTGGCATTCACGATACCGGTGAAGTGATCGAGATTGCCGGCAGCTACGGGAAAGCGCTCGTGCTTCCGGTCGGCTATCGTCTGCATGACCGAGTCCTCATCTTCGCTGGTGTCAATCCAGGCGATCTCCAGTCTCGGTGTCATGATTGCTCCGACAAGGACCTGATCAAGCTTGAGGATGCCACTGATCATCTCCTGCTCGATCCGGTGAAAGACACCGCTTCGTCTGCCTTCTGCCACCATCTCCTCGACCTCGTCCTCGGTCACTGTTTCGACAGCCGAACTGCCTGCGCCGATTATCCGCAGCGTGGTTGTCGAGAGAAATTCAAGAACCGCCACCAGAGGCGAGCAAAGCCAGGTCATGAGTGAAGTGGATGGCGCCGTGGCCATGGCCGACTTCTCCGGATTGAGCAAGGCCAGGCGTTTGGGCACCAGCTCTCCGAATACCAGGCTGAGAAGCGTGATTGTCGACACAGTCAGGGCGATTGCTGCGGCCTCGGCATAGGGAGCCATTACTGGACTGGTGCTGAGGACTTCCGCCAGTCGTCTCGAGAGGGTGGCGCCGCTGAATACGCCAGCCAGGATGCCTATCCCTGTTACACCAAGCTGGATAGCTGAAAGGGACGGACCGGGAGCCTGGCACAAAGACAGCGCTTGGTCGGCCTTCTTTTCTCCTTTTTTTATGAGCACCTTGAGACGAGCCTGGCGTGACGAGACAATCGCTGTCTCTGACAGGGCCAGGTAGCCGTTCACCAGAATGAACAGAAGGATCCAGGTGATCTCCAACCAGACCGGCATCATTCACGCTCTCCCGTGTCTATTTGCTTTTCGAGGCATAGACCTTGGGATGCTCGCCGGTGACTACCCCGACGAGAAACATCACCAGACCTCCCCAGAGGGCGGGCAACCAGCCGTGAATCGTCAGATAGCCCGGCAGCAGCCCGGCAAGCATCTTGAGCGCTAGGACCGGTAGAAGGAAAAAGCCCAGGATCCAGATAGGGACGATGAAAAGAAGCGCCAGTCCGAAAGTCGAGATGGTGAGCAGGGTTGAGACGAAGACCGCGGTCAATTCAACCAGCCAGATGATGATGGTGAAAAAGACCGCCGCGCCAATAGCGTGCAGGAAGTTGCCGTGAAAGCTAATGCCCGGCAGCATGGGCAGCACTATATCCAGTGCAAATGCCATGACCAGTAATCGCAGGAGAAATCTTTTCATACCGAATAAGGTAACACATGAGGTGACTTCTGAGGTAACGATAAGGTCACCTTTTTCCGGGAAGTCGAGGCTGATTGCTGGGACGGGACAACAAAGCTAAAGGAGTGCGACGGGTGCAAGGTCGATATTCAGGTTCTCTCGACCATTCCGGTGTTGTTCAGTTACCAATCGGCTCGATGATCTTCGGAGGCGTGCTCGAGCGCCTGCCTCGCCTGCGGGTTGCCTTCGCCCATGGTGGCGGCTCATTTCCTGCGACCATCGGCCGGATCGAGCATGGTTTCATGGTCCGTCCCGATCTCTGCGCCGTGGACAACAATGTCAATCCCCGGGAATATCTCGGCATTCTACGTCGACAGCCTCGTTCACGACGAGAGAGTGCTCATATTCCTGATCGAGACCCTGGGAGAGGATGCCATTGCCCTGGGCACGGACTATCCGTTCCCGCTCGGAGAACTCGAGCCCGACGCTCTCATCGAGTCTTCCGAGAAGACGAAGCGCAAGCTTCTTTGCGAAAATGCTCTGGCCTGGCTCGATCGCAAAGTGGCAGCCGGCAAGTCAGGATAGACATCGCCAGATCCGATACGGCAATCTCAGCCGGACTTTAAGCAGAACTGAGTCGGAGCTGGATCTGGTTCGACAAAGGAATATGCGTTTCTAGCAAAAAAAATCGCCGAAAATATGTCAGAAACGCCTTCAAGTTTCGATTTTATGCCTGGTATGCATAAAAGCACCCTGGATTATTCGGAATCTCGGAATCTGGAATCTCGAAGGCTCCTAGCCAGATCTATTCTGAAGCCAGCAACTTTTGATTATCTATTCTTTGTCTGCTTTGATGTCTTTTTTGATTCATTCTCGGTAAGGGGAATCGAGCCTGTAGGCTTTTTGAGAATCTCGACAAGCGACGTGGCGGCGAAGGCTTTCTCCACCTGGCTGGCCGCGTCGTCCAGACGCTTGTGCAGGGCGCAGAGGTGGCTGCCGTGGGTGGGCAGATCGAGAGGGCAGCTCTCGATTCTTTTCACCGGGTCTACGGCATTGACTACCTCCAGGATCGATATGCGCGCAGGCGGCCGGCTCAATACAAAGCCTCCGCCTATTCCCCGTCGGGACTTTACAAGACCGGCTCTGCCGAGAGACTGCATCACCTTGGATAAATAGCCGGCGGGCACCCTGGTGGTCTCGGCTATCTGCTCGTTGGTCTGGGGTTCGGCTTCGTTCATGGCCAGGAAGACCATGGCTCTCAAGGCATATTCGGCGGTCTGCGAAATCATCTCGGAGGCTCCCGATAAAAAGGATAAGAGGAGGTTTTAATCCTCTTTGTTTAATAGTTTAATACGTCCGGGGGATGATGTGATTTCTGTCCTGTTATTCTTAAATTGGATAAAAAGGTCCAGATATCTGCAAGGAGGTGCCTGGTCATGCAAATCACAAGACAAACTACGGTCCAGGATGCTATCCATATGAGTGAAGAAGCAGCTTCTATCTTCGAGAAGCACGGAGTCTGCGTCGAATACGAGTGCCCAGAGGCGATCCTTGATTTTCCCATCGAGGACTGTCAGGATATGTGCCATATCGATGACGTCGATGCCCTGGTAGAAGATCTCAATAAGCTGTTCGACAACTGAGGAGGCGATGCCATGTCCTGGCGATGGAAAGCGGCGGTCCTGGTAGTCTTGATAGCAGGCTTCTCTGTCCTGCTTTTCATGGGGCATGGTGCCACCACCCAGGCGCCGCCCATTCCCGAGAAAATTCTGTCCGGCGAGGGCGGAACCGTTGCTACCGGTGCCGACATCATTGCCGGACAGTCTGTCTTTCAGAAGTACGGGCTGATGGATGTGGGCTCGATCTTCGGGCATGGTGCTTATACCGGGCCCGATTTCACCGCCGATTATCTCCATCGCCAGGCTGAGTATATTCTGGATGATACGTCCCGGACCAGATATGGGAAAAGTTTTTCCGGTCTTGCCGAAGTCGAGAAGGACGCTCTCAAAGCCGAGCTCGCTCGCTCCATACATACGAACAGATACGATCCGGCTACCGGAACGCTCACTCTCAGCGACGGTCAGGCGAAAGCCTTAGAAGCACTGGTGGTCCATTATCGGGATTTCTTCGCGGATGCCAGAGAACTACCGCTTCCGGCCGGTTACATAAAGTCCGAAAATGAGATAAAAGATCTCACTACTTTCTTTTTCTGGTCGTCCTGGGCTGCCTCTACTTACCGACCGGGCAAAGAGTACACCTATACCAACAACTGGCCCTACGAAGAGCTGGTAGGCAACCGTCCCCATGTGGAAGTCTTTCTATGGAGCGCCCTGAGCCTGATCATGCTTGTGGGCGGTATCGGCTTCGCTCAATTCCTCCTCGGACTTGATCCCCGCCTTGGCTGGGACGCCGGTGATACCAGCGAGTCCCTGGTGGACAATGTCACCGACTTCGCTCCGACTCCGGGGCAGAAAGCAGTGTATCCCTATCTGGTAGTGGTGGTTCTTCTCTTCCTTTTCCAGACGGCTTTCGGCGTGGTGTGCGCGCATTATATGGTCGAGACAGCCGGCTTCTATGGATTCGACATCAGGAGCATCCTTCCGTACAGCATCACCAGGAGCTGGCACCTGCAGCTCTCGATATTCTGGATCGCTACAGCATGGCTGGCAGGAGGCATGTTCGTGGCCCCCATGCTCTCCAAAGAGGAGCCCCGGGGGCAGAACTGGCTCGTCCTCACTCTCTTTGTCGCAGTCGTGATCGTGGCGGTCGGCAGTATCTGCGGTGAGTGGCTCGGTATCAATCAGATGCTCGGCGATCTCTGGTTCTGGCTGGGTCATCAGGGTTGGGAGTATCTCGAGCTGGGGCGTCTCTGGCAACTTCTCCTGACTATCGGAATGTGCCTATGGGCTTTTATCATTTTCCGCAGTATCAGACCCAATCTCAAAGGAGAAGACCGGGGTGGACTTGCGCACATGCTCCTTTACGGAGTCATATCGATTCCGGTTTTTTTCAGTTTCGGGATGTTCTATCATCCAGGCACCAATTTCGTGGTGGCGGACTTCTGGCGCTGGTGGGTGGTGCATCTCTGGGTGGAGGGCTTTTTCGAGCTCTATACGACGATTATCGTCGCCTACTTTTTCCACAGTCTCGGAATGGTCTCGAAGCGCTCGGCGCTCACGGTGATCTATCTGGATATCATTCTCTATCTGGGAAGCGGCATCATCGGCATAGGGCATCATTATTACTGGACTGCGCAGCCTGCCATTAATATGGCACTGGGAGCGATGTTCTCGGCGCTGGAAGTGGTGCCGCTCACTCTCCTGACTGTCGAGGCCTGGAAGTTCATCCATCTGGCCCGGATCGAAGGCTCGATCAAGAATTTCTCCCACTACTGGGCGATGATGTTCCTGATCGCTGTCGGGTTCTGGAATTTCCTGGGTGCCGGCGTTTTCGGCTTCCTGATCAATATGCCGATCGTAAGCTATTACGAGCATGCTACTTATCTGACCTCCAATCACGGGCACGCCGCCCTCATGGGCGTGTATGGTATGCTTGCCGTCGCCGCGATTCTATTCACCGGTCGCTATCTGATCAAGCCCGATGCCTGGAGCGATCGTCTGGCTTCTTGCTCTTTCTGGTGTCTGAACGCAGGACTTCTATTGATGCTGGTGCTCAATATCTTTCCTGCCGGAATCGTGCAGATGGTGGCGAGTTTCAATCACGGATTCTGGTACAGTCGCAGCTATGAGTTTATCAAATCTGATACATTTCAGATGTTCACTTGGCTGCGGGTCGCAGGCGATTTGCTCTTCGTAGTCGGAGGCGTTATACCCCTGGTGGTTCTGATCCTCAGAGGGGCATTCTCGCTTCGAGATACGAGAGAAGAAACAGGGAGAGTTTGAGTTGGTTCGCGATCTAGTTCCGATAGAAATAGGAGTTCGGTATTGCCAGAAACTTCTCTTTCAGTCGCTGGTTGGTGTTATCGAAGACTACGACGCAAAAGCCGTATGGCATATCGAGACTGGAGAGAAGGATGGTGCCTACCTGGTGCATGTCCATTTCTGTTCCGGGCCGCGGAGATAGACCAAGCACTAGATAAGGTGACTCCCTGCGGTGGTGCACTACTTTGTAGGCGAGATACGCATACTGAATGCCGTTAAAAGCCAGAAGTTCCTTTCTGAGATGGTCCATGAATTCTTCGTTGAAGTCGTGCTCGTACAGCTCATCGTTGCCCGATGCGCCTTCTCTTTCTGCCCGGGCGAGATCTTGCTCCTTCAGGTAAGCCATGGTTATCTCATCGTATTTGGAGAACTCGCTACTTCTGTCTCGTTCAACCAGAAAACTCCTTATTGCCTCTAAGCATTCGCCGGTCAAGGCAAGATTTGTGTTCATGGCCTTCTCAAGGTAGGCGATACCTTCTTCGTCATCCTGACCGATCAATGCGAGGCCAATCTGCTGGTTGGCAACTGGATCATCCGGGAATTTTTCGAGCAGCTCGGTCCATAGAGTGTGGCAGGTGTCGGGACCATTCAGCTCTGAGATGCAGTCGATAAGCTCGCCCCATTCAGCGCGACTGAGGACCGATCCGGATGATTTTAGTTTTTCAAGCTCGGCAAGACGACTCTCGAGGTCGATGAGGTATTTATGACGCTCTGCCCATGCCTCGGCATTGCGCCACGACCATTGCATGCTCAGTTTGTTCTTGAGGATTTCATAGGTGCCCTCCAGAAATACCTCGGCCGCAGTCCCCCCCACCTCGATCTGGGTTCGAAGCACACTTGCGAGTTCTTCTACCGAGGCGCCCACGCCTGTGTGCGCTATCCTCTCGGCGATGCTCGGGTGAGTGTCTGAGTAATTTGTTTTCTTTCTAAGAATACGCTCTACTAGCGACTGACACTCCTCTATCTCCAGTTCAACCATGCGCAATGGCTCCAGAGCGAGTTCGTAGATGTTTTCTGGAGTCGCTGAGCGTATTCGAGCTTGCCGGAAAATCTCCGGCCAAACGAGATTAGCCCACTGAAAGCCCTTTATCTCGCTCGAAACCAATGCTGATGCAACGGCATTGCCACTGGTGAGGGCTGCTGCGCTTTCATCGGCCTTTGTCTCGTGCTCCCGCATAAGTGCCATGCTATAAGCGTCGAATCTCGAGAAGAGCCACAAGTAGAAGGGGTAGAAGACCAAATAGACAATCGGAGAGTCTTCTCTGGTGCTGACTACTATATCGCGCCAGCGATATCTCAAGCTGTAGATTTGGGCATTGCATCGTCCGTGATTTCCTGATAAGTGTCCGAGCTCATGAGCGAGAACCGATTTGAACTGATCGGGAGTGAGGCTTGCCAGATGGGGCAGTCCCAGGACGAGGCTGTTTCGATGAAGGAAGGGAAGTCCGAAAAATGGTGTTTGAGACACGTGGGCGTTGAAGTTATCGGTGATAACAACTTCGTGGACGCTGGTCGTCAGTTTTTTGCAAAAGTCATCGACGACCTCGAAAAGGGCAGGCGCTTCCTGGCGCTTGATTCTGATTCCCTCCAACTTTGCAATTCTGGGCCAGAGTGACATCACGATTAGATAAATTGCCACCGCTGGGGGAAACGCCAGTAGAGCGAGTCCCGGTCCAAATATATGCCTGGAATAAGCAAATTCGATAAGCCACCAGATGAATCCGATGGAACCGGCAAAAACGGAGATTATGAAGGCAAATCCCAGAGCGATAAGCCCGAACAGCTTCAGGAAGTAGATCTGCCGCCGCTGCTTCAGATCTTCGACTCCACGTTCGACTTTATCTGCGAATTGTTCATCTGTTAGAGCTAACCATCCGAACAGCTTGCTTTCGTTGTCAGAGTAGTGGACCGAACCCATCTTATTCCTCGGCTGCTGTTTTCGTCAGCTTTCATACACAAGTGAGTCCGGCATGCTCGTGATCTTGTCTTTCAATTTCTTGTTGTACATGTCGAAGGTGACCACGCAGAACTGCTCGGGAAGCTGCAAGTTGGCCAGGAGAAACACTGCGATCTCGTTCACCTCTTCCTGGTTTTTCATGGCTCCCGATTCCAGACCCAGAACCAGGAATTTGTATTCGGGCATGTACTCGACGACTTTCTCGGCTATGTATGCGCGCTTGATTTGATGGAAGTGTTTGAGAACCTCGCCTATATAATTCCTGTAGTCTTCGCTGAGCTGGTATTCGATCAGTTCGTCGGCGGGGGACACGTTTTCGCGCTCTTTCGAGGCAAGCCCGCATTCTCTCTCGAATTGCTTGAGCTTGCCGTCGTACTTGAGCGCCTCATTGCCTCGACCCACCTCGGCGAGAAACGCTTTGATCGCCGTGCAGCAGTCGCCGACCATGGAGATTCTGAGACTCATCGCCTTTTCGAGATAGGCGATCCCTGATTCGTCTTTGCCTCCGAGATAGATTAAGCCGACCGAATAGTTGGCCACCGGATCCTCGGGAAATTTCTCGAGCATCTTTCTCCAGAGCGGCTCGGCTGCCTCGTGACCTTCCACCTCTTTGGTGTGGTAGATGTATTCGAGAGTCTCTTCGGCATCAAGCTCTTCTGCGGCTGCTTTCTCGTTCAGCTCTGCGAGCCTTTCCACCGAGGCTTTCAGCGACTCGTGCCTGACCTGCCAGTACTCCTCGAGAGAATGCTGCCATACCTCGCTCAAGCAGTCGGCGATCTTCGAGCAGGATTGGCCCAGGAGTGCTTCCGCCGCGGACTGACCGGTTGGAAGCGGTCGACTGAGCTCGTCGATGGCTTGTTGAGGTTGATCGCTATACTTACTGAGGCAACCCAGGGCTTCCAGACGTTTGCGCAGAGACGGGTGGGTATCGTCCCACTTGCCCTCAGCCTTGAGAGCCTGCTCCAGCCACCTGGCGCTTACTTCTCCGGGGACATCGAGCTTGCGGACATGATCCGAGACGAAGGCGTAGACACCGGCGATGGGCTTTTCTGTCTCCAGAGGTTTCAGGAAGATACCCGGCCAGAAATGCTCGTTGATATCGTTTCCTTTCAGCTCCAGAGTCACCAGGGCGTCGCCGAGATTGCCACTGCCGGCGATGCGGTCGGCGTCGGCATCCGCCTCGAGCTCGTGTGTCCTTGCAAGCGCCATGGTATAGGCGTTGAATCGCGGAGCCAGAAATGCGAAGAAGCCGTAGAAAATCCCGTAGGCAAGGGGAGAGCTTTCTCTGAGATTGCTGAAGAGGTTCGACCAGCGCACCCGCAGTCCATAGATCCAGGCTTTCGATTTGCCGTGATTGCCTGATAGATGTCCCAGCTCGTGAGCGAGGACACCTTTGAACTGATCAGCGGTCATAGAGGCCATGAGCGGCAATCCCAGAACCAGATAATTCTTGTGGAAGCCGAGAATGCCCAGGCGAGGGACTTGCATTACGAAGGCGTTGAAGCTGTCATCGACCTTTACCTCATCCACTCTGGTATTGAGGGCTCTCTTATAGTCTTCGACAGTATCGAAGAGCACCGGTGCCTCATCCCGGGTTACCGGCACGCCGTCCGGGGGGGTGCTTTTGATCCAGAGCGCTTTGCCGATGGCGAAGATGAGCACGATGAGTATCAAGGACAGCTTGCCTATGGCATAGGCCCCCACGCCGTGGTGCTGGAACACATAGAGCACCAGCGCCACAAGGATACCCACTAGAATTCCGACGACTCCGAAAATATAGCCATAGCCAGCGATGGCCATGAGCATGCTCTTGAAGAAATAGAACTGCGGCCGCTCTTCCAGATCGACGGCGGCTTTAGCGGATATCTCCTCGAGCTGCTCGTCGGCAGGTATGAGAACCGAGAAGAATTTCTCTATTCTCTCCGCCAATGGATTGATCGAGCTCACTGTGGCCATGAGAATCTCATACCCCGGGAGGGCTCGGGACGAACGCAGACACATCGCATTGGCTATAATGCGAGTCATGATTGATTGTGTGATTGTTGATATAGACGGGACCCTGGCCGACTGCGAGCACCGCCGGGTTCATATAACCAGGGAGCCGAAGAACTGGGGAAAATTTCTGTCGCCTGCTCTTGTTAAAAAGGATCCTCTTATCGAGCCGGTTTCCCGGGTGGTCCGTAATCTCAGTCTCAACGAGACCATCATCTATGCCTCCGGACGCACCGAGAGCTTGCGACCGGTGACCGTGGCCTGGCTCGAGCGTTACGGACTGTGGATGGAGCCACATGCTCTATACATGAGGCGGAAGAACGACTTCAGAAGCGATACTTTAGTTAAGCAAGAAATACTTGCCGCCATTCGAGGGGACGGCTACGAGCCCTGGCTGGTCATCGACGACCGCGATTCGGTGGTCTCCATGTGGCGGGGCCAGGGGCTTACTTGTTTACAGGTGGATGACGGGGATTTCTAGAGAAGTTTCCCGTTCATGCCGTCTCCGCATTCTTTTTGATATAGGCCAGGCGCTGGTCTATGTCCTTTTCGGCCTCGGCTTTCAAGAAAGACTCTTTGAAAGGAATGGGGATTGAGATATCCAGGGACGATTCCACCTCCACCCGGGTGCTGCCGTTCCCGGTGTCGAATAGCTCCCAGGAGCCCTGGAAGACCGAGAGCTTGTCCGATTCCACCAGGCTGAACTCGATACGGCTGTCTGAGGTGGGGGTCTCGTTATAGACGACCCGGGAATTGCCGACCAAGGGTGGTCCCTGGAAGATTTCTTCCACCACCGAGTTTTCCGGGGTGCTGGAGAGGACTCTGCGTTTCTTTGGATCGCTCTCCTTATAGCTCATGATTACTTTGAAAACGGTTTCTATGGGTGCATTTATCGTAAGCGAGCGTTTGATCATGGGACTGGCTCCCGGATGGCGGGTCGAAACGAGGACTTATAGTAGCGCAATCCATCCCTGTCTAACAAGCGCAGGGTTTCCTGTTTATTCGGATTAGTTTCGACCGGAGCAGGGAAAATAGATGGCTGTCGACCAGTTTCCTGGGAGGAGGACCGCCCTTATGACCGAGAAGAACCGCAGAGAAATGGAGCGGCAGGCGATCGAGCGCCAGGATAGAGAACGAGAAGAGCGTCGTCGCCGTGAAGAGGCGGAAAGACGCCGTCGGGAAGAAGAGCAGAACCGTTTCCGGATGCAGCAGATCGCCATCGACAAGCAGAAAGAGAAGCAGAAAGAAGAGGAGATCAGGATCTCCAAGCTGAATGACGCTCATCTCGACGAGCTCGAGCGCAAACAGCAAGAGCAGTCTCAGACCTGAGTCCGGGCAAGTTACTTGCTCGAGATCCTGGCTTCGAGCCAGTCGCAGAGTACCGTCTCAATCTCGTCACCCACTTCGGCGCTCTGCAAAATCAGGTGCCCGCACCCCTTGCAGGGGTGGATGGTAATGTTGTCGCTCCCGAGACTTTCGACAAATTGCTTGATAGAAGAGTCTTTGCAGACACAGTCCTGCTTGCCTTTGAAAATCAGGACAGGAATGCTTTTGGGTATTGCCTGTGGTGTTATCGAGCCGACGATCCGCACCGAGTCGATGAGCTCGAGAGCATCCAGGGACTTGCGGGAGAGCGGGTCGTCCAGGTAGGTGTTGAGATTGTCCGGCTCTTTGCTCAGGAAGCGTCGGGCAAAGGGAGTCAGATTGATCTGCTTTCCAGGGGAAAGACCTGTCGAGATGAGCTCGGTGAAAGCGTGAGGAATGAGAGGAATGGACATCATTCGCGGTCTCAAGCAGGGGCTCGAGAGGACCAGTCCCGAGACCAGCTCTGGTCGCGTGCAGACCAGGCGGCGGGCCAGGTGGCTGCCCAGGCTCTCGCCGATACAGAATCTCGGGGCGGCGGGATAGCGCTTGCTGAAATGCTCGAGAATGGTCTGGGCGTCCAGCAGGCTCTCCTTGTAATCGATCCCGTGCCTTTCCTCTCCTTCGCTATAATGCCAGCGCCCGAAGCCCCTGAGATCCGGAGCCACTACCAGGGAGCCGCGCCCGGACAGCCTGTCTGCAACGTGATCAAAGGACCCGCCGTGCATCATCAGCCCGTGAAACAGGAGAGTGATGAAGCGGGGAGGCTCATCCTTGAAAGTCGAGTCCTGCCACAGGTAGGCGTGGATCTTGCGGCCGGCCAGTGTCAGGGTCTTTTCCGAGCGTCTCGAGGGCATGGTTACTTTGGACTCTCCCGTGATGTTACCTCTATAATAGCCTGTGGTGGAACAGCGGCAGGGAGTGGGCTCGCGATGCGCTTGCTCGAGCATGGCCGGATAGACAGTCGGCATGACAACCTGAACGGTAGTGGAAGCTGCCGCAGGCGATATCGCTCCACCTCCAGATATCGCTTCAATGTCCTCGATCTGCTCAATCTTTTCGGGCAGAAGGCGATTATCTATCACATGTTCGCGGATCTGGACATGACCAGGATCAGAGCGTACAGAGAGAAGGCCAGGCTCGAAGGCAAGCGTATCACCATAACCGCATTCTTGCTCAAGGCAATCTCCATGGCTCAGGTCGAGCACCCGGTGAGCCGCACTTTTTTCCTGCCCCCTCTCAGGGCTGTCACATATAACAAAATCGTCGCGGGATTCACCGTCGAGCGCATGATCGATGGCTCCCCGGCGGTGTTTTTCGGGGAGATCGAAAGACCCCATGAGAAATCCCTGGAAGAAATCGCCGGGCGTCTCGAGGAGTTCGCCGAGGACCCTATCGAATCTGTGCCCAAGCTGAGAGTGCAGAAGCTCTTTGCCGAGATGCCGGTGCCTCTGAGGCAGCTGGTCTGGCATCTGGGGGAGTGGTTTCCGGCGCTGCGAGTCAAATGTTCGGAAGCGACATTCGGTCTCAGCTCTCTGGGTGCTCTCGGGATCGACTCGGTATGCGGGCCCAGCGTGTGTACCTGCGTATTCGGGATCGGCCAGCTCGTCGAGAAGGTAGTGGCACAAGACGGAACTCTTGTTGTAAAGCCTCTTATGACTGTAGCCCTCAGCTTCGATCAGAGAGTGATGAGCTCCTATCAGGCGGCCCGGTTTTTCGGGCTGGTGAAAGAGCTCATGGAAGGAGAGCTTCCCGAGTTGAAAGCACTTGATCCTGCTCTCATCAAAGAGCCCGAGCGGTTTCCGCTTTCTGCCTTCGCTCCTGAAGATTCAGGAGAAAATCCCGGGAAAGAAGAAATCAGCCCAGAAGGGACCTGAGCATCCAGGCGTTTTTCTCGTGCACCTGCATGCGCTGGGTGAGAATGTCGGCGGTGGGCTCGTCGTGGGCTTCATCGGCGATCGGGAAGATCTCCCGGGCGGTGCGAACCACGGTCTCCTGACCTTCCACCAGTTGCTTGATCATCTCCTCGGCGCTGGGTACTCCTTCTGCTTCCTTGATGGAGGTGAGGCGGGAGAATTCTTTGTAGGTGCCCGGCGCCGGTGCTCCCAGAGCCCGGATGCGCTCGGCTATCAGGTCCACAGCCAGAGCGAGCTCCGTATACTGCTGCTCGAACATCAGGTGGAGTGTGGCGAACATCGGACCAGTGACGTTCCAGTGGAAATTGTGCGTTTTCAGATAAAGCGTGTATGAATCGGCGAGAAGGCGAGAAAGCCCGCTCGCGATTGCCTCTCTCTGCTTGGCATCGATGCCGATATTGGGTTGGGTGGAGATTGACATCCGGAGACCTCCTTGAGGGGGTCTCGATTATATAGCACGCGCTCGATCAAGAGTATCAGCTGTCAGGGCGCGGTCCTGTCATGCTCTTCGATTCTCTCGCTTTCTTTCGTCTCTTGCTTTTTCTGCCCGACCGAGCAGCTTCTGGACATTCAGGTAGATATCCCCAACTTTGGAAGGATCCATATCTGCAGCGCGAAATATCCGGCTATGAATGCCAGGATCAATAAAAGGTCAGTCATCAGTCTCTTGCTCATCGAGGTGAATCAGGCAGGTCAGCGGTAGGTCTTGGCGTTGCGTTCCGCCTTTTCCATTATATCCTTGCACTTCTTCTCCGTCTCTTTGTTGACCTCTTCTTCCCTTTTCTTCATTTCTTCAGGGTCGGAATATCGGAACGACTCGCTTGCATCAGCCTTGGCTTCGTCGAGTCGCTTTTTGGCGTCTGCCTTGACCTTGTCGCATTCTTTCTTTGCTTTCTCCATGATCTCGGCGCGCTTCTTGGAGGAGGCGGACTTGGCGGTATCCTCTTCGATAGAGCTGTCGGAAGAGCTCTTGTTGTCTTTATCGTCGTCGTCATCGCTTTCAGCGGCTTTCACCGGGGGCGGTGCCTTTGTCGGTCTGGTCTTGGTTGCGATCTCGTCGACCCGGCTGATACCTGCATCGCAGTGCCTGATCACGGCAGGATCTTTCGATACCCGTTTGCAGAGCTGGTATTGATACTTGGCGTCCGGCAGTCTACCGAGGGCGTACAGCGTATGGCCGAGGTAGAAATGACTCTGCCAGTTATTGGCATTTTCCTGGACGGCTCTTTCCAGAAGGGGCTTGGCCTTGGCATAGTCTTTCGCTTTGTAGGCGGCCATGCCGTCATCCAGGCTGGTGGCCTGGCAGGGGGCTGCGGCACCGAGACCGAACAGCAGAGCAGCAACTAGAAGACCGGTCTTGGGAAAGCGCGTCATATATTTGTACCTCTTATTGCCGGACAGGTAGGCTTCATGAGGCCGCTCATTATAGCAATGAGTCGGAATTTTTACCGGGGGGCTGATATCTCGGACGCAGGAACTCAGAGGGGTTTCGGCTGAGCCGCGCCGATTTCCTTGTTGGTTGGCATTTTGCGGCCGGCCACTTTTTTGACCATAGCGTCTATGTCGTCCATCAGGGCAAAGGCGCCTTTGCCGGGCTTGAACTCGAGCTCGCCGTTGAGCTGCTCCAGACGCTCGCCAAGGTGTTTCTGGGGGAAAGTCCGTCCGAAAAGGTGGAACTCGCACCAGCCCACCTTGATCTGATCCCTGGCAGTGGCCGGAGGCGGAACAGGCTGCCTGACCTGGGGGTCCTCGACTGTCTCGGGCGTCTCATTTTCGCCTGGCTCATAGTCCTGGTCGCGGGATTGCTCCACTTCCGAGCGGGGTCGCATGCGCACGCCGCCGAAGCCGAAACCGCCTGCCGGAGTGGCCATGGAGGAGAGCCCGGCTAGCACGTTGCCCAGGGTATTGACGATCATGGGCACTTTGGAGGGCTTTTCGTCCTCTTCATATTCGCTGTCGGTCTGGGCATCGGTATGCTGACCGACCAGGGGCTTGTGGGTCTTGCGCTCGGCTATCTTCTCCAGGGCATCGGTGCGGTCGCCCAGGTCGCCGCTGGCCGGCTTGCCGAAGACCTTGGTCTCCATTCGGCTCAATCTGGCGTTCAAATCGTCGCCGGGGGAGCTTTTGCCCTCGAAATACTTCTCCAGGGCTCCGATCCGGGGATAGGGGTCGGATACAGCCTCGCCGGTGGAAGCGGCAGGCGCCGATACGGCTGCGGGAGCGGTCTGTGATGTTCTGGGCTGTGAGGGTTTCTTCGCCTGAGCTGGAGGGCTGTCGAACTCATCGCCGCCGGCAGCGCTGCGGGCGGCATCGTCCAGGCGTTTCAGCCGGGCTGCCGGATCACCCTGGGAAGCTTCTCCGAAAACGAGCTGCTCCAATCTGCTCAGACGTTTGTCCTGAGAGTCTTTATCGTAACTGTGCCCGAGAAATCTTCTCTCGAGCGGCGCAATCTCCTCAGCCAGGGCCTCACCACCAGCGGTGGCAGGAGCGCAGCTCGCCCCGACGGCGAGGGTGATGGTCAATAAAGAGCTGTTGAGCAGGCGCATTGCCCGCAAATATAGCATGACAAGCCCCAGGGGGATCATGACCGGCGGCTCATGAAAGAGATTGAGAGGCGAAAGGCTTACTGAATCAGCCGGATCGTTATATGAGCTTTAGCTAAAGGAGTTAACGATATTGACTTCGTGATATAAGAGTCGCATGCTCTTCAAACCATCGCTCTGGCTTCTCGTACTCGCAGGCTCTCTGGCTGTCATGTCTTTCTCACGAGTCTGCGCCGGCGAGAGCCAGACCGCTCGGACCCGGGTGGAAAGCATGCTGAAAGGGCAGGCCGAACGCTGGAACAGCGGGGACCTCGAAGGCTTCATGCGTGGTTATCTAGATTCCCCCGAGACTACATATATCTCCGGAGGCACCGAGGTCAGGGGCTACGAGGCTCTTGCCCGTCGCTATCGCGACCGCTACGGCAGCGATCGGTCCACCATGGGCAAGCTCGCTTTCCACCAACTGGAAGTGCAGATTCTCTCCAACAAGAGCGCTCTCTGCACCGGCGCCTGGCACCTGGCCCGGGCTGGTCAGCCCGATGTCGAGGGAATGTTCAGTCTTGTCCTGGTGAGAAAGTCCGGAGACTGGAAGATCATCCACGATCACACGTCTGTCAAAGAGAGGAAGAGTGGTGAGTGAACCACCGGAAGTGGTGGCATCGCGAGTCGCGGCTTTCATGGCCGAGCACGATCGAGTCTGCGCGGAACCGGGCATGCAGGTCGAGTCCGTGTCTCCAGGCAATGCGGTAATCAGTATCGTTGTCGGAGGCAATATGGTCAACGCCCTGGGTATCTGTCATGGAGGCATTACTTTCTCGCTTGCCGATACCGCATTTGCCATCGCCTGCAATTCTCGAAACAAGAAAACAGTGGCACTTGCCTGCACGATCAATTACATCATGAAAAACGACAGCGAGATCATCGCCCAGTTCCGCGTTTCGATCTTTTGAACCCACACTTGCCGAACTGTCTGCGGGATCCTGTATAAGCCGGGCGCCGGGGTCTAGCATAGAAGTGTCCGTCTGTGCTCAGGTGAATCCCATGAAACTAGCTCTTTCAAAGTTACTGCCAGATCTCTGGTTCGCCTGGATTGTCTCGAGCCTGGGGGCAGCCCTGATTCTGCCAGTATTCGCCTGCGGCTTTCTTTTCAGCCCCGAGTTCGCTCTGTCATTTCTTCACGGTCATCTTGTTTCGTTTCTACTCGGCGCGATCCTGGCGATCTCCAGTCTCGCTTTCCATTTGAAAGCCCTGGGAGGCAAGCTCTATCTCGCTTCTACCGCTGCCGTGCTTTTCCTCTTCGCCCTGCTTCGCTTCTCGGGACCGGGCGCCGAAATCTTCGAAGTGCTTGTTCTGGCGCTTTCGGTGAGCTTGATCCTCCCCACCGGAGCCAGCCTTCTTCGCGCCGGCTGGAGCCTGAGAAAAATCAGTTTCTAGTCACGATTTAATGCCATAATCCCATAATGACCGAGTCGCGTTCTCCAAAGACCTCTGCTCAGCGCAAGATCATTCATGTCGATATGGATGCCTTTTTCGCTTCTGTAGAACAGCGCGACAATCCCGAATATCGCGGCAAGCCCGTGGTGGTGGGCGGGGCGCCGGAGAGCCGGGGGGTGGTGGCCGCTGCCAGCTATGAGGCCCGGTCTTACGGTATTCATTCGGCCATGCCGTCGAGGACTGCGGTGCGTCTCTGTCCTTCTTTGATCTTCGTGAGACCACGTTTCGATGTATACAAGGAGGTCTCCAGTCAGATACGCGAGATTTTTCTCGAGTATACCGACCTGGTGGAGCCCCTTTCTCTCGACGAGGCCTATCTCGATGTCACCGAGAACAAGTTCGGCATGCCTTCGGCGACTTTCATAGCAAGGGAGATCAAAGAGCGTATCAAGCAGGCCACGGGGCTCACCGCATCCGCCGGGGTATCGGTCAATAAGTTTCTCGCCAAGACTGCATCGGCGGTGCGCAAACCTGACGGTTTGTATTTGATACCACCGGAGAAGGCCGAGTCTTTCGTTCTCGCTCTGCCGGTGGAGAAGTTCTACGGCATAGGCGATGTTACCGCGTCTAAAATGCACCGGCTGGGAATCTTCACCGGCGCCGATCTGAAGACCCGCAGCGAAGCCGAGCTCTTGAGCCATTTCGGTAAGACCGGGGCTTATTACTATCGTATCGTCAGAGGCGAGGACGACAGACCGGTGACCCCCAACCGCATCCGCAAGTCTATAGGCGCTGAAGAAAGCTATGCCCGGGATCTGAAAGCCCGGGAAGAGATAGTCAGCGCCCTGGACGAGGTGGCGCAGACTCTCTGTCGCCGGGTCGAGCGCACCGGAGGCGGTCGGACCGTCACTCTCAAGGTCAAATACGGCGACTACCAGAATGTTTCGCGCAGCCGCACCCTGGCCGAAAGCATCAGCACCCGCGAGAGCATCATGACCATCGCCCTGGAGCTTCTCGCTACCACCGAAGCAGGAGATCGCTCGGTGAGGCTTCTTGGCCTGTCTCTCTCAAATCTCGACAGAGAGAGGGAGAGCGACGACTTCGTGCAGCTTTCGCTGCCTTTCTCATGAAGAGTACATCTGGCCCCAGACATTCTCCAGAAGATCCCGGGCCTCTTTTACCGTCCCGGCACCCCCTTCGCCGCAAATGCAATCCAGGGCGATCTTCTCGAGTATCGACTCGAACCCGCTCAGGCTGGAGCAGGGCTCGGGTCTCTCGGCGGATCTGATCCGCTTGCCTGTGACCAGGGTGTAGAGGACGTGACCGATCCGGGCAACGCCGGGATCGGGACCGCCATTCTTCTGAGCGGTAAGCCGGGCGAGAATCTTCTGGTAGTCGCCGCCGGTGAAGCAGTCGACCTTTACCGTCACCCGTCCATCTGCTGTGCTGGCGAGCCAGAGCTGGTCGAGAGAGAAGCACCTGGCCACGAAATCGGCACCGGCGGGGACGCTTGCCAGGAAAGGATCGCTCTGGCGGCGCGATTCGATGAGGGCAGGGCTCGGTGTGAAAGAGCTGTCGGCTTTTTCGAGCTTCTCCAGGGCGTCGAGAACCGGGAGCATCACACAGAGCGAGGTGCGGGCATCGAGCTTACCGCAGTGCTTGAGGATCGAGAGGATCCCGACTCCGTTGAAGCGGTCGATAACCCGGACATGATAGGGACCGTGCTTATTGCCCGGGTTGGCAATGGTCCCGTAGGAGAGCACCCTGACCATATGCGGATGGTTGATGCTCGAAAGCGCCGCGTCGGCTCGCTCGTGGAGTTCCCGCGGGTCGTAGCGATGATCGGGCATGAGGATCTCCACCACGGCGGGATAGTCGTCTCTCAGGCGCCGGGCGAAAAAGAATGTCCGGTTGTTGATCTGGGAGAGCTTTCGCAGCCGCCAGCCGGATGAAAGGGTGGTGTTGATGGTGGGACAGACTAGATATTCGGTGCATTTGGCCAGGTCATAGCCTGGCGGGGGCTCGGCACTCTGCTCGAGCTCGATCTCGCTTGCCAGAAGCAGCCTGATTCGCTCGCTGTCTATGGTCATCAGGGGCATCTCGGACGACTCCTGGGCATCCGGGACCGGCTCTTTCTCCAGCTCGCTCCTGGGGAAGTCCACGATTTGCCCGTTTACGCCACCTACCCTGACCTCGTCCGACTGGGTCACTCTGTACCACTGGTAGGGGAACAGATAGTTGGCTTTCTGGTTCCATACGAAGGCCAGGTCTTTCTCCCGGGCAGGGCTGACTACGAGGCTGCGCCCGTCCCAGCGGAACATAGCCCGGGTGTCGTTATTGTCGACCCCGGTAAAGTTGAGCCGGTGAGGCTTGATGGCAGCCCGGCTGCGCCCGAGGCGGACGACGAGCTTATCGTCATCGCTTTCTTCATCGTGCTCGCTTTCTTGCGAGTGGCCGTTCGTGCCCGGGATCTCGACTTTTACCTGCTTGCGGTCTCCAAGAAGGAGCTGATCGCCGGCAAAGAGCCTGACTGTGCCCAGCCAGCGCGGGAGCACTCTGCCGTTGAGCCGGACATCGTCCAGGCTCAGCCCGTTTCCCCGGACCTCCAGGTCGCCTGTCTCGCCCAGGCTGATTAAAGCCGATCCGGTGTTATAGCTTATCTGATGGGATTTTTCAGATGTTACGCGGGTTTCGGCTCCGTCTATTAGAACTACTTGCTCCATAAATTCCTCCAAGAAGTAGCTTCTACATGAAGCAGCTTCCCCCACCCGAGGTGATCATGCCCCGAACAGGCAGCCGGATTTCGATTCAGCCAATTTTCTTATCAATTTATGTGCTCGGGTTACTTTTTAGTGCCCATGCCCTCTATGCTATTCAGCCTTACACACCCGGAGAGGAGTTGATTTATGAAGCGCAAAGCATCAGCCGAATGGAAAAAAGGTCTCAAAGACGGCAAAGGGACCATTACAACCGATAGCGGTGTTCTGGAGAATACCCAGTACAGCTTCTCGACCCGTTTCGAAGAAGGCAAAGGCACCAACCCCGAAGAGTTGATCGCTGCCGCTCACGCCGGTTGCTTCTCCATGGCCCTGTCGGCCCAGCTCGGCGAAGCCGGTCTCACCCCTGACAGCGTCAAGACCTCCGCCACCGTCAAGCTCGAGAAGCTCGACTCCGGTTTTGCCGTCACCAATGTCCATCTCGACGTGGTAGCCATCATTCCCGGCGCCACCAGGGAGCAATTCGAGACTGCAGCCAATAACGCCAAGACCGGTTGCCCGATCTCGAAGCTTCTCAATGCCGAGATCACCATGGAAGCCAAGCTCGAGGCTGCCGCCACCGCCGGCGCCTAATCGATCCGTCCATGCAGTTGATGGGGAGAGCGGCTTCCGGGCCGCTCCCTTCTTTTCTAAGAGGTGAGAATCGATGCTCAAGCAAGCATCCATAGCCCAGGTTAAGGATCAGGAGATCCCCCGAGCCGGCTCTTATATAGTGATTGCCATGCGCTTCTATCCGCGCTTCTTGAAAAAAGAGCTTCGTGATGAGTTCGTCTGCAACCTGGCTCCGGAAAAGGAGCTTCTCAAAGACTTCAACGAGGCGCAGCGTTCCCTGGGCGATCACAATTCTGCCTTTGCTCATGTCGATTACAATAGTCGCTTCGAGCTCAACGAATCGGGGCGGGCCAATCTCGAAAGGCTGAGCCTGCTGTCTTTCCAGAAGGATGTCTATCTGTCCTGCATCTGCGCCATGGGCGAGCGGTGCCACCGCGAGATTCTCATGCTTGCCGGGGCGAAGCTCTACGGCTGCCCGATCGGTGAGGTCTTCCACGACTATCCGGAGTATATGGAGAAGCTCTGAGACCGGACAATATCAATCTGTCACGAACCGGTCACGCAGGCTGTATATCTTTCTAGTAGAGAGTTTACACCCCAAGCGACGGATTGACGGCCATGAGTGATCATCCCGTTTCGCCACCGGAAGTCTCACGTGGCAAAGGCGCCGAGGCCGCCGGCTCGGCCGAAGAAAGAAGCAGCAATACCGCGCTTAGCGATGCCTACAAAAGGGATACGCATCAGGCGGGTGACACGGGTCTGCACAGCTCCGTCACCGATCAATTGCGTCTCACCCGAGGTGTCATGCCCGAGGCCGAGATCAATGCCAGATCTTTTCTTGGTGCCGGTCTTCTGCCTTCGCCCGGCGATCAGGGTATTACCGTTCAGTCTGCTCACGGCAGTACAGCCGAGTTCAATTACGATCCCGAAGCGCGACCCGACAAGCTTCTCCGGGCCACGCGCAGCCGCGAGGGCGGGGTCGAGATTCTCGACCAGCAATACAGGGGCCGGGCTGATCACCTTGACCATGAGCGATTCAAAGCCGACACCAATTCACGCAGGATCGAGCGGGTCTACGAGAGAGGGCAGAGAGCCGATGGCTTGAACAGCGAGACCATCTACCGCGACGGCAAGACGGAAGGTTTCGAGAGAGTCTACGAGCAGGGAAAGGACAGGCAAGGGCTCTTGCAGCACACTTTCAGGAAAGGCGAAGGAAGATCGGAGGAGATCCGACGATTCGATCCGGATAAGAACAACCAGAAGGTCGAGACCGAGACCCGAATTTCCGAGGGGGACCGTACCACCCTCGCCCGCACTTTCGGCAACGGGCGCAGCGACGGCCTTACCAGTTTCACTTATTTGAGCGAGAAGGGCGAGCGCACTGTCAAGCGCGGCTATGCCGACGGCGCCACCGAATCCGCCGTCAAGCACAAAGACGGCTCTATCGATAAGACCCGCACCGAGCAAGACGGACAGACCCGCAAGACCCATATCGAGGCGGACGGCACGAGCCGGCAGACAGAGACCTATGACAGGAGCGGCAAGCTTCTCTCCATAGAAGGCCAGGACGGCCGGGGCAAATATACCGCTGCCAGGGTCCAAGACTCGGTATCGGGAACCATCAGCCAGCGCACCTATGGCGATGGCACAGTAGCGACGGTCTATCCCAAGGACCAGCCCGGACCGGGCGGCGCTTCCATGATCATCCAGGAGAAAGGCAAAGCGCCGGTTTCTCTCGATGCTCAGGGCAAACCTATCGAAGGAGCCGGCGACGGCACCGGAAAGCCTCTGGCAGTAGCCACCGTTTTCGGTGAGAACGGCACGGTCAGGAGAACATTCAGCGACGGCAGCAGCTCCGAAAGCAATCTCAGGGACTACACGGCCAGAAGCAGCGGCGCCGAGCTGGCAAGACACACTGGCGATCTCGCCAGATTCGCATCCGTGGATGGATTGATCAAGGCGGCAGCCAGTACCGCCAGTGGTGCCGCAGATGGTGGCAATAATCCGGCTGGTGAGGCGCTGGTCAAACTGGCAGGCGATCCTTCGCATAGAGACGCTGTCCGCCTCTCCGCCACAGGAAGGCTGGGCTCCGGCAATCCTGCCGAGCGGCAGATCGCCGCCGACATGCTGGTGCGCACCGGTCTCGGCCAGGGTAGCGACAGCGCTGCCGCAATTGTCCGCAATCCGTCCACCGAGATGGCAGCCGCTCTGGGACGCATGCCAGCCGATCAGGTGGAATCCCATCGGACCACCATTGTCGAAGGACTCAATAAGGCAGCCACATCGGAGCTTCGTGGCGGATTTTCCGCCGATCATAGAAATGCCGCCATAGCCGTGGTCGCAACCGCGGGCGGTGCCGAGGCGCTTAAGGCAGCCGGGCTGGAAGTGAAAGACCAGGGCGATCTGACCACGGTCAAGAGCAAGGACGGCTCCACTCTTACCTTTGCCAGCGAGAACGGACGCCTCCGGCTCAAGTCCATCGAATCGCCGGCAGAAGGCGGTATCGATTCGGAGACCGAGAAGAAGAATTTCGACGCCTCCACCGGCAAGATCACCTCCGTCGATCGCAGCGACAGATACGGCAGATACAATGAGATCCAGTTCAGGGAGACCGAGCACGGTACGGTCAGGCAGCGAAGCTATGACGAGACCGGGCTGGTCCGCACAATTTTCGGCGATCAACAGATCTTTCAGCAGAAAGGCAAGCCCGCCGAGACTATCGATGCTCAAGGGCGCAAGTCCACGGCTCCGGACAGCAATCCCATAGCGGTCGGTACCTCTTTCGAGGAGCCGGGCAAGGTGAAGTCCATCTTCAGTGACGGCGGCAACAAAGTCGAGCCTCTTCATGATTTCGTCGAGAGATCGCAACCCCGGGACCTGGCCAGGCTCAATCAGCGTTTCGAGAATCTTGCCTCGAAGGGACCGGATGAGTCCAGGCGGGGAAGCATCGACGCTCTGGTGAAGATCGCTTCTTCCGGAGACAGCGGTGCTGCTTCTGCGATAGAGTCCCTGGGCAGGCTCTCTGCCGAGCCGGCTCTCACCGATGCCATCGTCAAGAGTATCCTCGCCTCCACCAACGGCGGGCGCGCTCCGGCACGCGGAAGCGACAGCGATCAGGCTTCGCCGCCATCCTCCAGTGACAGGGCCGTCATGCTTCTCTCAGCCACCACGGGCCGTGCCGGTCTCGAGAAAGCCGGCCTGAAAGTAGACGAGCAGGGCACTGCTGCCACCACAGCTGACGGCTGGAAGTATAAGCTCGAGAAGACCGACAGGGGCGGACTGCGTCCCTCGTCGGTGGAGAAATCCGACGGCTCGACAAGAGTGGAATTCTCCTACGCCCGAGACGGCGGCTTCACCGGCTCGGTGGAAAGCCGCAGGGATGTCGCCGAGACGCCCGGGCAGAAGCACGAGAACATCAAGCTTCCCCCCCTTCAGAAAGGATGGGGTCCGTACCAGGCTCTCGAGCAGCTTCGCAACGAGGGTAAGATCAATATGAGCAATGCCGAGATGAAAGTCGAGGCAGAGCGTATAAGAGATCGCGAATTCAAGAAGTTGGGTAGAGACTATTTCAAGGTCGGCGAGTCTTTCGACATGTATGCTGCCGGCGAGAAGCAGGGAACCCCGGAAGGCAGGGTCAAGGGTCTCGGTATCCATAGAGGCGCCGACGGCAACGTGGAGCGCATGGTCCGGGGCGACGGCAGCTCGGTGAGCATCAGCTACGAGAACGGCAAGCCCTCGAAAGTGAGTGACGGGGTCGGGCCCGATCTGGTAAGCGCCGACGGAGGCAAGACCTGGCAGTTCCGGAGACCCGAGACGTCCGAGAAAGATGCCAGGCGAGACGCCACAAAGGACCCGCCGCCCTATAAGGCTCAGCTCAAGATCGATACGGAGAGAGGCACCGTCAGCCTCGAAGGAGAGGATCGCTCCCGGCTGGAAGTGGGAGCCGACGGCAGCCGCAAGTTTGTCGGTGCCGACGGCAAAGAGACCTATATCTTCAGGCCGGCGGTCGAGGCTCCGGATGCGCCGGAGGGTGAGCGGCGTCCTTCCAATAGGACGAACGGTCGGTATGCTCCGGGCGCAATAGACCGATCGCGGTTCGACAGTGAATTGTCTGATCCTGCGGTGATGAGAGCATTTGCCGGAAGGATGAAAACGGAAGTCGGTTCGCAGGGATCAGCTGCACAGTTGGCATGGGCGGAGACTGTTATGAACAGAGCCGTTTCTCGCAACCAGACGTTGATGCAGGCACTCACCGGCAGGTATTACCCGACTCACAGTCCCGGCAGTTCGAACAGACCAGACTTGATTGCAGCAATCAAAAAAGCGTGGCTTGAAGGAACCGATACCACATCCGGTTCCACGGGAAACGCCTCTGGCAGTGTCGGCTTCGGTCGCAGAGGCAAAGAAGTAATAAGAATAAACGGTGAGAAATTCGGCTATGAGGAGGTTGATCTGGGTCGCGGTTGGCTGAAGAAGTACCGACAGCTCAAAGTGCCGGCGGCGGACAGTGCCGAGCAGACTGGCGCCGTCAAGCTCAGGGGCGGGCACCGTCCCGTGGTCGTGCTCGACAGCGGGCACGGCGGTCATGAGCCGGGTGCCACTGTGAGCGGTGTCAAGGAGAAGGATATTACGCACGACATGTCCAGTCGCGTCGCCAAGCACCTGCGCCGCATGGGGATTGCCGTCGAGCGCACCAACCCGACCGGAGACTTCCAGTCTCTGGACGAGCGCTCACGACGGGCCAATCGAGACCTGGGGGGCGTCTATGGCAGAAACCCGGAAGCCGGCTGTCAGGCCGACGCCTTTGTAAGCATACATGCGAATCACGATGGATCGAGGCGCGCTAATGGCAATGCCCGAGGAGTTGAGACCTACTACTATCGACCCAAGGCGCAAGACGGGTCGGCCGATCTGGCAAAGTCAGTCCATGAGTCCGTCGTAAGAGGCGGAGAGATCGATGTCCGGGACCGGGGAGTTCGCGACAATAAAGCATTCAAAGTGATTCGCAATACTCGGGCGCCAGCTATCTTGCTGGAGACCGGCTATCTCACCAACGCCCGGGAGAGAGCCAATCTGGCCAGTCCCGAGTATCGAGAGAGAATGGCCGGACTGATCGCCAGAGGCATCGCCAGGTATCTGGATGGGCGCGCGCCGCGATGCGAGCGGACTTTGGACCCGCGAGCCTCAACGGAGAGTGCCGCCGAGAATCCCGGCGAGCGCCCAGCCTGGGAGCGCCCAATCGGGGATCGCTTTGAATCGCCGAAGGAGGACGATCGTGGCAGGCCGGTGGTGGAAGTGAAAGCCGGAGAGAGCATTCAAAAAGCCATGGAAGAGGCGCCGGACGGTGCCATCATTCATGTCGGTCCCGGTGTCTACCGGGAGCAGCTCGAAATCAACCGGGACAATATAACTCTCCGCGGTGACGGTCGCGCCGTCATCGATCTGTCCGGTATGAAGACCAGCGGCGCTGCGGTGCGAATTCGCGATCGGCACAATGTCAGGATCGATGGGTTCGAGATCCGCAATGTCCGCGGCTCCGATACCCCCGCCGGTATCAGAGTGGAGGGCGCCAGCCGGGATATTGTCATCGCCAATAACAACATCCACCATGTGGAGGACGACCGGAATGCCCACGGCATAGCCGTCTATGGCGACAGCAGCAAGCCGGCTCGCAATATCAGTATCGTCAATAATGATGTCCATCATCTCAGGCTAGGGCAGAGCGAATCGGTTGTTGTGAACGGCAATGTCGACGGTTTCAGAATCACCGGCAATAAGATCCACGACAACGACAATATCGGAATCGATGTCATCGGTTATGAAGGCACCGGCAAGGCCGGTATCGACAGGGCCCGCAACGGGGTCGTCTCGGGCAATCATATCTATAACATCGATTCGGGCAAGAATCCTTCGTATGGAGGCGATCGCAGCGCCGCCGGTATCTATGTCGATGGGGGCAGCGATATCGTCATCGAGGACAATCTCATCCAGAATTCGAACTACGGCATCGAGCTGGCCTCCGAGCATCAGGGCAAGAACACAACTCGTGTGCAGGTCCGCCGCAATCGCGTGGAAAGCAGCCATCTTGCCGGTATATCCCTGGGAGGGGGAAGCAGCCACAACGGCGGCGTCTCCGATTCGATCATCGAGAACAACGACTTTCGCAACAACAAGCGACCGATCTGGCGCCAGCATCATGTCGGATCGGATGTCATCCTCCGCCGAAACGACTCCACGGTGCCTCCGGAGAGGAGGACCGAGCCTGTAACCGAGCGAGATTCCCAGCGAGATTCTCCGGCTGTCCTGCCGGACCCGGGTGGCAAAGTCACCCGGTCCAATGCCGAGCGCACCTCTTTCTACCGGCATCAGGACGACGGTGTCAGCTGTTCGGCTTTCTCCATGGCTATGATGGTCAGCGACCATTTGCTCGGCCGTCCCGTGCAGTACGGGAAAGAGGCGCATTCGTTCAAAGTCCTGGCCGGGGTCACCAAGCATGGTTATCGCGGCAGTCTCGAGACCATGGCCAGGCAATTGCGGAGCACCGGGCTGGAAGCGAAGGCCTACGAGTACGGTACCTTCGGAAAGCAGGGCATGGCCGATCTCGACGCCGAGCTGGCCAAAGGACATTCGGCTGTGGCTCGGGTCCGCAATCCGCACACGGGTAATGCGCACTATATCTACATCGCAGGGCGCACCGCCGACGGTAGATATATCGTCGGGGATCCGGACCGTTACAACCGCAACCATATGGAGCCGGTGTCCGCCAAGCATCTTCTCAGCATGATGAGCCGCCGCAACGGATTCGTGGCGGGTTGGGCCGGCAGGGACAGCGATGCGATCAGGACACCTGGAACATTCGCTTATCGATACAGCAATCGAGGCACCAGCCTGGCTACCAACCGCTAGTCTCAATAGAGATCTGAATTGCTCTCCTCCGAGAAGTTCTCGTTGAGAAGATTGAACGATTTGAGCACTTGCAGGTGTCTGAGTCTTCTATTTTTTTTGCAGGGTCATCTCGCCGCCGGTGAGAGTTGTTGGCGCTGAGCTGCTCAGCCAGTTGTGAGCGGCTTTACTCTTCTTCAAATAGGTGTCAAGAAAGGCCAGGGACGTCTCTTCGATCCAGGACGATTTTCAGGACTCAGCAGCATTCCCTGCCAGTTAACGGCTAGAGGCTCTCATGCTCCATAGCCCTGAAATTGTCGAAAGTCAGGGAGGTCTCTTTGCCGATCACCGGAATCTCGTTTATGACCGGGATGCCGGAAAGCTCGATGGCAGGCTTCAAGGCGAAGGGTGTGCGCACCATATACTGAGGGATCTCGCCGCTTCTGGCGCCTGTGGACTGCAAAGAGAAGCCTCCTTTTGCCGGCGAGACTTTGAGCAGTCTGGCCAGGGGATTGGTCTCGATCTCCTCCTTGCTTTCCGCAAGAATTCGCTGAGCACGCTTCATGCTCATGGACTGCGATACACGATCGGCGATGACGGTGGAGTAGAAATAAGAGTACGAGATCGAGACGGCGAAGCCCAGTACATTGACGGTGGGTATGAGAACGCAAAAACAGAAGGCATAGAATGAAGCTCCGAGCTCGGCTATGGAAGAGCCTCTCCGGCTTCTACCTGATCGGTGATCGCGTCTCATCTCATTCCACTCTCCTGGTTTATATTCGTGGGGTTGGAAATCTCGAGCTCGAGAGCCAGGCGCGAACGATCATAGCGATCCCCCGCCACCGCCAGTAATCGCTTGCTCTGATCCTGGTCCGGGTCCACCGGATCTAGAGAAGGCATGGGCTGACCGGCGTGCTTCCCGCCTTCCTGCCTGCCCAGCCTGTGAACCTGGTCCCTTATTCTTATCGTCCAGTTCTGGTCGAAAGAGTTGAGAGCCGAGAAAGCCACGGTATAGAGCTGGTTCTCGTAGGCGGTCTGGGTGCTGAAGGGATAAGTCTGCGGGGCGCTTATGCGCACATCGCCCCGGTCGTCCACGGTGAAGAGATAGGCGCCGGAGGGGCTGCGACCGCTGCCGCCGGTTCCGTCGAACTGATAATCCAGTGCAGCATAGAGCGAATCGAGACGGGGTCTGGCATGGGCGGTGCGCAGCCAGTCGAAGAAGGCCCTGGTGAAAGCCTGTCTCACCGATGCTTCGGGCAGGTCAGGGTCGGCTACCAGGCGTGCCCGGGGGTCGACAGGATAATCGCCGCCCTGGGAGCTGAATAGAGCGATCTTGTTGCGGAGCTGATCGGCGCTCAGGAGGCTGCGCAGGGTGCGAGCTGTAGCCGGCACCCCGTCAGGAAAGCGGACTACCATATAACCCGCAGGCACCCGGTCTTCGTTATAGGCGGGTTGGGCGCAGGCGCAAGCAGCAAGTCTCTTGCCTTCGCCCCTTTTCTTGCCGGTTTCTCTGATGGTCGCTTTCAGTTTCAGCACCGAGCAACTGGCGGTGGCATCGAATGGTCTGAAAAGGGCAGTCTCTACCAGGCTTACTTGTTTGCCGAGACCGGCGAAGCGGAAGCTCTCGTCATAGGCGGAGACTTCAGTGAAAGCCGGGTAGAATTTCCTGTCTTCCAGGCACCGATCGAGGGCGGCAAGATTTGCCGGCTGGGGCACCGGCGTATTGGTAGAGCCCTGATCATCGATATAGCCGAGCTCGCCAGCCAGGCTTGCCAGGTCCCAGCCCAGACAGCAAAGCATCTGTCTGGCATTCTCCCTGTACACTTTCCTGGCGCTTGTCAGAGGTTGGACTTCTTTACCATGGATATTGCGAGCTTTCTCTTTGCTCGCCGGCGACAGGGATGCTCTCAGGACGCTGCTGAGACGGCGAGCGGCAGCGCGAGCCGAGGCCAGGTCCGACATGGCGCAATCAAGGGCTTCACCGGTGCCCACCGCATGCGCCACTATCAGCTCCAGACGCACTGTCGCCATTATGGTATTGATACCGGTGACAGGCAGGGGATAGCCGTCTTCGGCAACGGTCTCGTCGCCTACCGGTGGATGATCGGTGAGACCTACATAGCCCCATCTTGGATCTTCGATGACGATAGTGGAGAGGTCTCTTGCTGCGGCAAGAGACGCGGCTTCAAGGGCGCACTTGTGGCGATAGGACACGATGCCGGTCATGCCGAGGTCTGCGAAAATGTTCCAGACCACGATCAGCATCGCCGCAAGCCCTATATAAAGGATGTAGAAACTTCCGTACTGAGGTCTTCTGTATTGCAGGTGTCTCATTTCCTTACCTTCTGAGAATACCCAAGTCTAGATATTCTGCGTGAAGTTGTCGTGAATTCACGTTCGGTTCACGTTCGACTCACGCATAGTTCACGTTCGGCGATTAGAGTTTTGCCGTGCACTGAAAAAACTACTTACCTGCCGGACTGGATTGATCTGGACGAGATTGATCTAGCGGCATGAGGCTTTGCCCTGCCATGCCACCGGCTTCTATTGACTCTTCAGGAGACAAAGCATGAGACATACTTTCATATTAGTGTGCGCCCTGGTATCTGCCCTCGCGGTGGCAAACGGAGCCGAGGCCCGAAATCTCTATATATCGCCGGGCGGCGATGATTCGGACGGAACTTCCTGGAAGAAAGCATTCAAGTCATTCACCAGCATCGACTGGGACAAGGTGGCGAGCGGCGATCAGCTCATGGTCGACGGCGGCGAAAGCAGCACCACATACAGTGGTGCGTTCACGATTCCCAGAAGCAATATCGTAATCCGGCAAGCTGGCGGGAAGGGCCGGAGCGGGCAGGTGATCATCACCGGACAGGGACAGCCCCAGGCACAGACCGGAGTCACTTTCGGAGGCTCCAATATCCATATGATCGGCCGACGGCGCTCCGGTATCAAGATCAGCTATTTCGCAGCGGAGCTCGTAAGGATCCAGACCAATAACAACTCTCTGCGCAATGTCGAGCTCGGAGGCGTCACCGGCTATCCGCCATACGGTCAGGGTCGCGTCGGCTCCCTGGTCTTCGGCGGCCAGAACAATCATTTCATCAATTGCGATTTCAGGGAGTCGACCCGTTGCGCCGTGGATACCCCGGTGGAAGGTGTCAACAATCTCTCGGTCTTCAACAATTGCACATTCGGAAACAACGGTTACGGCTGGTGGGGCGAGTGGGGTGTCGGTATCTACGGCAACCGCACCAGAAGCGCCACGAACACAATCTACGCCCGGCACTGCGTCTTCGGGTCCTATCTGAACAAGGGCGTGGAGGCGAGACAGGGCAGATGGTCCATTACCGATAGTCTCTTCCTGGGCTCCAGCGCGGCCAATCTCAGCTTCGAGCCTACCGACAGCAATGCCCTGGCAGTGGTGCGCAACTGCACGCTCTACGAGCCCAATTTCACCAATGCGCCTCCCTCCCAGTATCGACTCACCCAGTACAACATCATCACCAACGGCTCCGGTACGCTGCGTGTCCGCGACTCCATCGTCTACGGTGGAGAGATTCATGTGCCGGTCGACCAGGTGATCCGGGGCGGCGGCAATGTCCAGTTCCACATAACCGGCAACACCACGGCTCTGGCATCGGCCCTGGTCGATCCGCAGTTCGTCCAGGAGAGCCAGCTCTGGAAGCCGATCACCGGGGCAACCATATCGCCGCGGGTTTTCACCACCCAGAGCTATGCCCTGAGCCCCGCTTCGCCGGCTCTCGGGAAAGGCTCCAGCATCACCGATGTCACTTCCATCGTCCCGGCATACGGACCCACCGGTCATCTGCCTCCCCTGGGCGGACCCTGAGGCGATTTGTTCCGACAGAAGAAGAGGACCGGACTCCGGTCCTCTTCTTCTGTGGGCTTGACATCGGATCTCCCGGGTCTATGATCGAGATAGGTGTTTATTCAAAAGAAATCTGGGGGCTCAGCGATGAGAATCAGGCAGATCTTCAATGTTTTCTACTTTCTGGGCGCTGTGGCTGTTTTCGCCTGGCTCCTGCGTGATCATGTCTGTGTCCGGATCGTGCCGGTGACTGTCGGCGCCCTGGTCCTTGGCTACGGAGGCTTGATGCTTCTGGGGCTTTTCAAGCCGAACGGATTCGATGTCGGTGAGACCGTGTTTTCGCCCTTCTGGACCCGCCGGCTCAGACGGCTGGCGATCCTGATGCCGCTGCCTGCCATGCTCTACTGTCTCGCTTATAACGCCAGTTATTACTATGCCGGTCAGTGCCAGTTCGTCAACAAGCTATACAAGCCCATAGCCAGGTTCGAGCGCCGGGCCTTCTCCGCCGACAGAATGATCGCCTTTGCCAATCATGTCAGACCCCCTCTGCAATCCGCCGGGGTGCGAGCCGAGAAAGCCGGTGAATTCGGCAGGGCCGAGTCTTATTACAGAGCCATGCTGGCTCTCGATCGCGAGTATGCCCGGGCGGCGCACGGTCATGTCCGTTGCGCCGAGGTGTACCGGCTGAGCGTCCTGGGCTCTCTCTATGAGAGCAAAGGCGATCTCGGGCGCGCCCGGCGCATGTTCGACCGGGCGGGTACGATCCTCGCTGCCCAGTGCGATCCCTGTTTCAACAATGGCAATCTCGCGCCCCTGGGCAAGGTTTTTCTCGATCTTCACGAGCTGAGTGACGAGGAGATTCTGAGCCGCCATCCCGAGCTGGTCACGGTGCTCCACCTGCGCCGGTCATCGGCGGTGGATCAGGGCGGAGTGCTGCTTCCCTGGCGGAACTGATGTCCTGAGAGCTTCAATTAGTATACGACGGCAAGCGGCTCTTTACGATCATATCGAGGCTGGGACCGTTCTCCCGGGATACTCGGGCCCGGAGTGTCGTGCAGAAGCTCGATAAGCTTCTCGATGATCCCGATTTCAACAGCGATTCTTTCGCGATCAATGAGACCGAGAGCTCGGTCGATGTCATGGCCGGTGACATCATGGTCACCTCGATCACGCCGAAAGAGCCGGTTCGAGCTTGCCGTCTTATCCTCGAGAAATCGACAACTTGCCATCTGGTGCAGGCACCGATGATCGATGTTCGATTGGTGCCGGGCGGTGAGAGTTCTGCTAAACTCTGAGGCTGTGTCTGTCAACCTGTTAGTTCTCTATGCTTGCTTCGCCTTGCTCCTTGCCGGGACGCTCCGGCTCGAGGCCTCGGCAGGCGAGAAAGGCAAGGCCGCTTCCGGCGGCTACTGGATGAGCCCGCCCCTGAGTGGCTATGGACATTGCGATAAGCGGGGCGGCGATAATTTCGTCAATCCCCGGGTAACCACCGAGCTCGAATCGAGCTTCGCTGATGTGGTGGCTAGACTGGTGCTGGTGATGCCTGCCTTCGCCGTCGACGGCTGTTTGCCCCCGCCTCCTCAATCAACCGCCGAGCTCACGGTCTTGCGCGGAGGGAAGCCGCTTCTCAAGGAGAAGTTCAGAGGCTATAGCGGTCTCAGTGGACCGACCCTCACTGCCAACAGGGAGCATCCGCCGACGGTGACCCTGGATCTGGTCTCGCCGCTGGAGGAGCTCAGGAATTATGATTTCGAGATCGAGAGCGGCCGGTACAAGCTCAATGACGGCGAGCAGAAGAGACTCGAAGCCGATACGCAGACGGATACTCCCGGCATAAGAGCCAGGCGCGAGGCGACCGCCGGAGACCTCGAAGTCGAGGCTACCTGGAGCGCGTCGCCGGGCGATCTCGATAACGGTGGCAGAGATTTCGAGCTCATCGTCAAAAAGGGCAGAGATGTCATGTTCGCCGAGACTCTCGATAAAGACCTGCCTCTTCTCGATGGCGAGAAGCAGGCCGCCAATCTTTCGGTGGTGCTCTCCGGACCGGTCATAGTGTCCCTCACCGGGGACTCGCGCAAACAAGTGGTGGCGCGTCTGAGTGTCCCGGTTGTATGCGACGGGAGCAATGATCAGAGACATTTCGAGATCATCGTTTTCGAGAACGAATGGGGAGTATTCAAGCGTATCACCAGGAGCTGGAGAAGCTTTGCGCCTCATCTTGCGGATCTGGACCGGGATGGCAAGCTCGAGTTCGTGACCCAGGACGGAGGTCTCGCTGACGCCCTCTGGCACAAGCCGGGCTCTGCGCTCAAGACCGGAAGTGGTGGTCCGATCCAGATATGGCGCTTCGATGGTGAAGCCCTTGTCGATGTAACCAGACAGATGCCGCGCGAGATCGAGCGTCATGCGGCTGCCTCGCTCAAGCAATTCGAGAGCGAACCCGATCATCCCGAGTGCTATCTGCTTGGTTACACAGGCGATCTCATGCTCCTGGGCAGGGGCGAGAAAGCGCTCCAGGAGCTCTCCAGGCTCGAGACCGAATCGGTAAAGAGAGAGAAGCCGGCGATTACTGAACAGCTCAAGAAATTCGGTTATCTATGAAGAGGGTCCAGGAGTCCATAGCCGATCTGGTGGGGAACACGCCGATGGTGAAGCTCGGGCGGTTCGGACAGGGAATTCCTCACGATCTCTATGGCAAGTGCGAGTTCTTGAATCCCGGCGGCTCGGTGAAAGACAGGATCGCTTTCTATATGATCCGGAAAGCGGAGGAATCGGGCGCTCTCCTTCCCGGTGGCACTATTGTCGAGGCCACCGCAGGCAATACCGGTATAGGCCTGGCGCTGGTGGCAGCCATGCGAGGCTACAGGCTGGTCACCTATATGTCCGAGAAAGTGAGCAAAGACAAAGTGCGGCTCCTGCAGGCTCTGGGCGCGGAAACCGTAGTGGTGCCGGGGGGCAAGGCCAGCGACGATCCCGAGCATTTTATGAACCGCGCCCGGGAAAGGGCTTCGGAGCCCGGCTCATGGTTGGCGGATCAGTTCTTCAACGAGGCCAATGTGGAAGCCCACTACACAAGCACCGGGCCTGAGATCTGGGAGCAACTGGAGGGGCACGTGGATGCCCTGGTAGCTGGTGTCGGAACTGGTGGCACCCTCACCGGGGCGGGCCGATATCTGAAAGAGAAGAACCCCGACCTGAAAGTGGTCCTTGCCGATCCTGTGGGGAGTCTCCTGGCGGATTTCGTGAAAGGCAAGAAGTCGACCAGCGCCTCGTATATAATCGAGGGCATCGGGCAGGACTTCGTGCCGGGCAATTTTGCCGTGAATCTCGTGGATGATGTGGTGCGGGTCACCGACGGCGAAGCCATCGAAGCCTCCAAAGAGCTGTTCGCCAAGGAGGCGATGTTCGTGGGCAGCTCCTCAGGATGTATTCTGGCGGCAGCCCGGACATTTTGCCGAAATCTTGCTGGCGCCGATAGAAAGAATGTGGTGGTGATTCTGCCCGACGGCGGACGCGGCTATGTCAGCACCATATATGATGACGAGTGGCTCGCCGGTCGGCTCTCGAAATAATTCGGCGAAAAACCAGGAAAGCTGTCGCAGCCAGCTCTCAACCTCTTCCCGTCCCAGGGTCAGCCGGGCGATGATTTTCTGGTCGTCGCCTGAGTCGGCATCATCGTCCCGGACGAAAAGAATTCTCTCGTGGTCTTTGATCCCCATGTAAAGCGAGAACCGGAGTGGCGAAAGGGAACCGCCCCAGACAAGGGGCAGACCCTCATAGCGGTGTGGTGTACTATCGCCATTATCCAGTAGAGCCGAGGTCAAGTGCTCTTTTAAGTATCTCAAGCATTCGGCACCCAGATTGAGTTCTCGACCGTTGATCTCGAGAAAGCACACGCACCAATCCGGATCGTCGTCCTCGATGGTCAGGGTTCCGTCTCCGGCTTCAAGAACCAGCATTCTGCTAGTCTCTCTTGCGGAAAACGACTTTCCAGGCGAGTCTCGGGGCCCCATCGGGCAGTACGAAAGCCGCACGTTCCAGCCTGTGAATCTCGAATGACTCTTCGCAGGCAAGAATGACTTCGCCCGCTTTCAACTGGGGCGGTCCGACTTCGTGAGAGAGCTTCTCGTCGGCGCTGCCGGCCAGACAGAGCCAGTAGCCGCCCGGTCCAAGCATCTCGGCCACTCGCCTGGCGAAGTCTACCCGCCGGGCCGCTTCCATGACATGAAAAACACCGCGGTCGAAAACGAAGTCGACGGCCCTGTCTGCCGGGATCTCAGCCAGTATGTCGGACACTTTGAATTCGACGCTCACCCCGGCTGTCCTGGATTTCTCCCGGGCGGTATCGATGGCGGTGGGCGAGATATCGGTGGCCACCACTTCGACGCCCCTGGCGGCCATCCAGATGGCATTGGTGCCGGTTCCGCATCCAATCTCAAGAGCCCGGCCCGGGTCCGACTCGAGCATCTCGAAAAATTCCACCAGCTCCTCGGCGGGTGTGCCGATATCCCAGGGCAGGGCTTCGCCGCCCTGCTGATAGCGCTCTTCCCAGTTGATATTCTCGTGCATGAGTTCCCTCGCGATTCTGCCGGGTCCCTGATAAAGACATGCAGATTTTACCGTGAAGAAGAAGGGGGCGCTCGATTTTTGACTCTCCTTTTACAGCGCTATCGCTTTCAAGGCTGAGCAAATGATGAGCGGGTAACCAATGACGATTGCTATCACCCGGTTTCAAATAGCTTGCCCGGTCACCTTTCGTTCATCTAATTCCTGCTATAAAAGAGAGACACGTTTCCCCTGCTTTCCATGGAGGTTCCCGTAATGGCAAAGCTCGACTGGATGTACCATCGCAAGAACTGCCAGACCTGCCAGAAGACCGACGGCTATCTGGAGAAAAAGGGCATCTCGGTGAATACAATAGTAGATTGCAAAAAGGAGCCCATGACTTTTCGGGAGGCCAGGAGCCTTCTCGAGGGTGTGAAAAAGCTCTATGCCACCAAGGGTACGAAGGTCGTGGAAGTCGACATGGCAAGCAAACCTGCCGATCCGGAACTCATCTCTTTGATGATCGGACCCAGCGGCAAGCTCCGGGCACCCACTATCAAGACCGGCGATGTCCTGGTGATTGGATTCAATGAAGACATGTACGGCAGGGCGCTTGCCGTCAAGAAGTAAAGACGCGGTGACGCCGCCCTAGCCGTCTTTAGTGATCGCCTCGATCAGCTCCTGAAGAACCTCTTCGGCTTTGTCGTTGTCTACCTGGCAGGTGCCGGCGTTTTCGTGACCGCCGCCGCCGTACTTGAGACACAGCTCGCCGATATTGGTGCGGGAGCTGCGGTTGACGATGGATTTGCCGATGGCGAAAACAGTGTTTTGCTTCTTCAGTCCCCAGAGGACATGGATGGAGATATTGGTGTCCGGGTATAGAGCATAGACCATGAAGCGGTTGCCGGCGTAGATAGTCTCTTCGTCTTTGAGATTGAGGACGAGAAGATTGCGGTGAATGGTTTTGCAGCGGCGGACCTGCTCTTTGAAGAGCTCGGCTTGCTCGTTGTAGAGAGCGACGCGCTCTTGCACGTCGGGCATCGCCATGATCTCTTCGATGTCGTGATCCTTGCAATAATCAATCAGGTCCATCATGAGATTGTAGTTGGAGATTCGAAAATCTCTGAAACGCCCGAGTCCGGTGCGGGGATCCATCAGATAGTTGAGGAGCACCCAGTTGCTGGGCATGAGAATCTCGTCGGAGGTGAATTGAGCCGAGTCGGCTTTGTCCACCTCCTCGAGCATATCGTTCCAGCGCTCAGGGAATACATCGAACCCGCCGTAATAGTCGAAGACCACCCGGGCTGCTGATTTGGCCTGGGGGTCGATGATGTGGTTCTCTTTCTTCTCGGCGTTTCTGATCGTCTCCGAGAGGTGGTGGTCGAATGCCAGATGCACGCCATCGACATAAGGTAGGTTGGTGGTGATGTCGCGACCGGTGATGTCGATCTTGCCGTCCTGCATGTCCTTGGGATGAACGAAGAGAATGTCGTCGATCATATCGAGGTGCTTGAGCATCACTGCACACACCAGACCATCGAAGTCGCTGCGTGTGACCAGTCTGTACTTGGTGGCTTCCTTAACCTCACTAGATGTTGTCATCGCTCGATCCTGCCTCTTTTCGCGAAACTGTCTGATTAACGCCGATGTCAACTTGATGCCACTTTTGCCGGGGGAATAAACCGCGGCACACACTAATATATGTATGGTATGTAGCAACCGACTCCTGCTCAGCCCTCTTCCGGGAAGACCGTGCCGAGGGTCTCGAAAGTCGTTTCGGGGATCTCGAGCCCGACCCCCCCGTCGAAGGTGGCCCGTACATGTAAGCGAAAGCCGGGCTTGTCCTCGATGAGTTTCCTGTCGCGGTGCACAGCCGGCTCGAAATCGGCCCCGTTGATGGCATTAAGGGCGGTGAGATCGTAAATCTGTATGCCACTGCCCCTGGTGAGCCTCATATCAGAGATATAGCCCATATCGTTGAGGATGAAGTCGACCACCAACGGCTTCGAGCCTTTCGCCGGGACTTTCCATCTCGGTTTTGTAGTGTAGTCGTTGCGGGGGCCGTGCATGCAGGCGAACTGCTCCGAGAACTCTTTCTCGGACATCTTCTCGAATTTCGACCATTCTTTGAGCTGCTCTTCCCAGGCTGTTTCGATGGCTTTTTTCACTTCCGGAAGGAGAGCTTTGAATTTTTCTCTTGCTTCCTGCGGTCGTGGCTTCAGGTCTTTGAGGGCAGGGATTCTTAGATTCAGGGTCTTCGCCGTCTTGACCGTGGGGGGCTCGAGGTTGGGATCGTCTTTTTTCTGGGCCAGATAGCGCAGGGCGATTTTACGTTTGCCCAGGACCATGGACTCGAGTCTGGTGTTATAGAGCGAGAAGTCATCGCAGCTCTGCAAGAGCTTCTTGCCGTCATTGATGAGGACGAAGAGACCGGTGAGGGTGCCGGAACCGCCCCCGTTATAGCTCAGGATCACCGCCGCGTCTGTGAGGCCGTCCCCGTTCAGGTCGCCGAGCTTGCTCGCCTCGAGATGCACCGATGTCTCGCCCAGGCAGCACCAGCCGTTTTTGAGGGGATAGTAGAGATAATCTTTGAAGCCGGGCACGCGATAGTCGCGGTTTTCCAGATCCTTCGAGGAGGGTTGATAGGGAACCACAGGAACTGCTGCCAGAAGCGGCTGTCCCTGGAAGAGAATACCGGCTGCCAGAAGAGCGGTCGCTAACAGCGAAGGCCGTTCAGTCCGGGATCGGGCGCTTGACATTGAGAATGACCTCTTTTCTGAACGTTCTATTTTATTGGTTTATCGAAACGTCGGCCTTAGAATATTTAGCCTTACAACTTCGCCGGAGCTTGCACGAATGCGAATCTCTTTGCTTTTCCCGGGAGCCTTTCTGCTGCCTGTTACCCTTTCGGCATTCGTCCTTTCGGACCCGGTGCTCTCGGCTCCCACCGGGAGCAAGGCTGGAGCAGGAGCCGGAACAGCAGCCCCGCAGGGCCAGCAGGCGGCCTGTAAGAGGTTTGTCCAGGAGTTCTATGACTGGTATTGCAAGACTACCCCGCAGGGTTTGAGCGATCTGCCCGAGGACCGGGCCATGAAGGACAGGGGAAGCTCTTTCAGCCCGAGCTTGCGTCAGAAGCTCAAAGACGATTTCGAGGCGTCTGCCAGGGTAAAGGACGAGATAGTCGGTCTCGACTTCGATCCATATCTCAACAGCCAGGATCCTGATGAGCATTATGTAGCGGGTAAGGTAACCTCCTCGGGCAAGAACTATCTTGTCGAGATGCATGGAGTGCGAGGCGGCAAACAGAATACCGGGCCTGACGTGACACCGGAGGTAGCATCAGAGAACGGCAAATTCGTCTTCGTGAACTTCCACTACGGCAAGAGCGAATTTCCGGAAAACGAGAATCTCGTGAGCATTCTCGACGCTCTTAAAAAGTCCCGGGACGAGTCTAAATAGACGAGGGCGCTTTCATTTTGACCAGGGTCCACTGCTGGGTCTTGTTGGCACCGTAGTGAACCAGGATAGGGCTTTCGCTCTTGAGCAGGTTGGCGATACCGGTGTCATAGACCACCTCTTTGTTGGTGCCGATGGTCCAGGCGGCCCTGGTGGATTTTCTGTCCACTGCTCCGGATAAGGGCTTGAGCTCCTCGGTGAGGGGATTGTAATAATTCCCTTTGAGGATGCCTTTCTTGTTCATGGCTATCTGGAACATCATAGTGGTGCTGGTGTCGTCGCCCTGGACAAGAGAATAGACGCCCAGTGGTTTCCATTCCTTCTTGTCGCCGACAGATTTAGTGAGCACTGCCGGTGCTGCCGAAGCAGGTGGCGCCGCCGGGGCTCTTGCCGCCAGGGACTGGGCCTGTTTGTAATAGGACTGGGTTGATTCGACAGGCCTGGTGCCGTAATAAACAGTATCTCCCTGGTAGGTGATATTGTTTCCGAAATCGTATTCGGTGGGCTCCACGGCAGCTTCTTGCTGTTGGTCTTCGTTCTCATCGTCTTCGTCGTCAGGGTAGTACCACCAGCCGCACAGGTCTCCCCAGCCGCAGCCACCCCACCAGCCCCATCCCCAGCCCCAGTCAGAGTACGGCCAGGCATATCGGTTTCGTCCCCAGAAGCCCCGGTCGAAGGCCCGGTCATAGTTGAAATTCTGTCTGACAGCATCGCCACGGGAATTGAGCTCACCCGGGGCGACCCTGTGAGTGCTGGTCTGTCGGGCCGCCGAGGCTATATGCCCGACCCCGTCGGTGGAAAGCGAGCGCCCGCCCCAGTTGTAGGTCTGATTGGCGCCGGAGCGGAGCTCTCCCTCGGATACACGGGGAGTTTCAGCAGCACGACCACCAGCACCGCCTCTGATAGTTTCACCGCCGGCGCCGGCACGGCCACCGTCTCCGCCCCACAGACGACTGTCTCGTCCATAGCCACCGAGGTTCCGTCCCCCGAAACCACCGCCACCAAAATCACGTCCTCCGCGTCCTCCGAAGCCGCCACCTCCGAATCCGCCGCCTCCGTGACCGCCTCCTCCTCGGGCCAGAGCTGGCGGACTCCCGGTAAGGACGGTAAGGCTGGCAAGCCCGCCAGCCGAGACTATCGCCAGGCAGGCGAGGAGGGCGATTTCTCCAGGTGCTCTTTTCGCTTTGATCTCGAACATCACTTTCTCCTTACTGTTTCCGGCTCAGGGTGATCTCAGGGGTGTCAGGCATCTGCTTGCCTGCCAGAGATCGTCCTGTAGAATGCCAGGAGAAGGTTTTTTCATCCAGTTTTTTGAGAATATTGACGCTGCTTCCCAGGCAGCCGTCAGGCTCTACGCTCTCGGCTGTTTCAAGCCAGGTCTCGCCGTCCCTGACCCAGAGCCCTGTGCCATAGCCGCCGCCCGGGGCGAAGTGCCAGGACTTGAGCCTGCCGGTCAGGGGATCTCGCCCGATTACTTGAACCGCGATCTTCTTTCCGTCTTCGCTGGCGATCATCATGCGGATGAAATTGTGCTGGCCGCCGGCCCATTCTGCCTGAGCTCGCATACTACCCAGGGGTCCCTCGCATGACCAGTTGCCGATGAGCCAGGCGAGATCCTCGATACTGTCGGTCGCCAGGGGAGACTGGTCGTCTTCGCTAACCGCCGCCATCTGCCATTTGCCGTCTTTCTTGACATGGACCACCATGTATCGGGCCAGGGCTCCGGCGTCGGGACCGGTCCGTATCCTCGTGGTCCCTTCTTCGATGGCGAGATTTTCGGAAGGAAAGCTCAGGGCATTGATCGAGATGTCCAGCTCCTGACCTGACCGGTGAGCGAAGTCAGTGGCGAAAAAGCTCTCGATGGCTTTTCTGCCCGAGAGCCTGCTTCCGTCGGCCAGGGTGAAAGTGCCATCTTCCGACCACATCGAAGCCAGAGCCTTGGCGTCGCCCCGGGCAAAGGCAGCAGCATAGGTGATTGCCTGGGCGCGGAGCTCCTTCTCGTCGCTACTGGCTCCGGCCGGTATGTCTACCGTCACCTTCCCGGGACTCGATCTCATCAGGCTGGGAGGCATGGGAGGCTGCTCTATCGCTGCCGGGCTTGCCGACTCAGCCGGCTTGCTTCTAGCGTCGATGGCAGAAAGTCCCGCGTTGACTGCGATTGCCAGGCTGAGCGCGAGCGCCTGCGTAAGAGTTCTCATAGACCGGGTCCTTTTCATGTGGCTCAAAAAGGATTTAACCCGATGAATTGTAAAATCAACCCCGGGACTGATTGAATATATAACTAAATGGCGATATAGTGAAATTATTGGCAATTCAGATTAACCGGAGAGAACCCATGGCAGACAGGGAAAAGAAGAAAATCGTCATTGTCGGCGGAGTGGCCGGGGGCATGAGCGCTGCCGCCAGAGCCCGGCGGCTTTCCGAGGAAGCCGAGATCATTGTCCTGGAGCGCAGCGGCTATGTGTCCTTTGCCAACTGCGGTCTTCCTTATTATCTGGGACGCGAGATCGAGAGCCGGGACAAACTTCTGCTCCAGACTCCCGAAAGCCTGAAGAAGAAATTCAATCTAGATGTCAGGGTGTCGAGCGAGGTCACAGCGATAGATCCTGAATCTAAGAAAGCGACCATCAAAAACCTCACTACAGGGGAGATCTATGAAGAGAGCTATGACGATCTCATCCTGGCGGTGGGTGCCTCGCCTTTGCGTCCCCCGATTCCGGGCATCGAGAGGGCTGGCGTTTTCACCCTGCGCACAATAGAAGATGTAGAGACCATCGATAGCTGGATCGAAGAGAAGAAGCCGGCAAGCGTGGTGGTGGCCGGAGGCGGCTTTATAGGCATCGAGATGGCTGAGCAACTGGCTCGCCGGGGCATGAAAGTAACCCTCGTAGATGCCAGTGATCACGTTCTTGTGCCCCTCGATACCGAGATGGCGGAGCTCGTTCATCTAGAGATGGAGAGAAACGGGATCAAGCTGGTTCTGGCAAGTCCGATCAAAGAGATGCAGGTCCCTGAGACCAGGGGTGGTATCACTCCACAATCCTGCTGGGTGGTGGCAGGGGAGCAGCCGGCCATGGCCGCCGACCTGGTGATCATGGGACTGGGCATCAGACCCGAGATCGCTCTGGCGCGTCAGGCCGGTCTTAATACCGGCGAGCGCAACGGCATCAGAGTGGACGAGAGGCTCATGACCAGCGCCGAGCATATATGGGCAGTTGGCGATGCCATCGAAGTGGTGCATCCCGTTGGCAAGAACCATACCCTTATCGCTCTTGGCGGTCCCGCCAATCGTCAGGGACGAATAGTCGCCGACAATATCTTCGGAGGCGAGCAAGTATATAAGGGTACTCTCGGCACAGCCATTCTGCGAGTCTTCGATCTGGCTGTAGCCATGACCGGTCTCAATGAGAAGCAAGTCCGCATGGCCGGTATCGATTACGAGACCGTTTCCATGCATCCGAGCCACCACGCAGGTTATTTCCCCGGTGCTGGCAAGCTCGCCATGAAAGTCATCTTTCGCAGAGATAGCGGCGAGCTTCTCGGTGCCCAGGTGATCGGCAGAGAAGGCGCCGACAAGCGGATAGACGTGCTGGCAACTGCCATGAAGGCCGGCATGACCGTCCGGGATCTCGCCGAGCTCGAGCTGGCCTATGCGCCACCTTTCGGATCTGCCAAAGATCCGATCAATCTTCTGGGCATGGCGGGCTGCAACCTCCTGGATGGTCTGGTCTCTCAAGTCCGCCCCGAGGAGCTCGATGGCATGGATGAAAACGACTACTGTGTCATCGACGTGCGGAGCGCCGGAGAGCGTGAAGCCGGATTCGTTCCTGGAAGCATGCATATCGCTCTTCCGGAGCTCAGGCAGTCCCTGGACCGGATACCTGAGAACAAGACAGTGGTTGTATACTGCCAGAGTGGTCAGCGCGCCTATTATGCCTGCCGGTTTTTGAGCCAGAAAGGCTATGATGTGAAAAACCTCTCGGGCGGATATCTGACCTATAGAGTGAGTGATACCGCTGGCGGAGCTGCCGAAGATCTCTTGCCTTCACCGGCAGTTCGGTCCGAAGTATCGACTCACTAGTGGGTGAGAGTGACGGGTATTCGATTCACAAGGAAAGCAGGAGACCGGATGAGATGAAAGAATCAGGATGGCAGAAAGGAGGCGGATGGAACCTATCGGTTCTCAGGCTCTTTGTCTCTGTCCTGGTGCTTGGATTTGCTATTGGTGGCGACGGTAGTGCAATTGCTGCCGACGATTCCATCGGTGCTGCTTGCGCCAGTGATCCTTCTTGTGTCATCGTCGGCAATACTCATATGCTCGTCTGGAAGAGCCCGGAGCCCAGAGGGATTTATGTAGTATGCATCCACGGTCTCGGTCTCTGTGCCCGGGCTTACAAGCCTCTTGCCGGGGAGCTCTCCAGACTCGGTGTCGATGGCTATGCCGTCAATGTACGGGGCTTCGGTCCCGATCGCAATCGACCCGATCGCGAGAAACTCGATTGTGTCGACACCGTGGGCGATGTCTGCGAGCTTTTGAGAAGCATCAGGCAGAAGCATCCGGACGAGCGGATTATACTCATGGGCGAGTCTATGGGTGGCGCGCTCACGATAAGAATCGCCGCCGAGCACCCGGAGCTCATCGATGGTCTGGTGGCATCGGCGCCAGCCTGGAAACTGCACAAGCTGAAAAGAACCGCCGTCAAAGGTGTAGTGGAGCTGGTGCTTTTCCCGCACAGCCGTCCGGGACCGGCCGGCCGCGGGGTAATGCGCCAGGCTACCACCGACACGCAGCTCAAGGAGCACTGGCTCAAGGACCCTGCGCACAAGCTCAAGCTCAGCCTGGGCGAGGCTACTGCCTTTATCGGGTTCATCAAGAAGACGGACCGGTATGCCCGGGAAATCGAAAAGCCTGCTTTGATAGTTCAGGGTCTCAACGACCGTCTCGTCTCGGCTAGAGGGGTCGCCAGGCTTTATCGAGACATGCCCTCGCGCAACAAGACTTTTCTCATCGCCGCTCAGGGTGAGCATCTGGTACTGGAAGAAGGGCTCTTCTCAGATGCCCTCATAGAGAAGCTCAGTCAATGGCTGGACACAACCAGCGCATCGAAAGAGCCGCACCGGGAAATAGTCGTCATCGACGCTCAGGAGCTCTCCGAGCACCAGGAGCGCCATCTGGAGAAGTTGAAGAAGAAAGCTGTATTTCTCAAGCATGCCGTTGGTAGGACGCGGGTGGCGGACTCCGGCGATTAGTGTGCCGGACACGAATCTAATAGTGTCTTATCTGGTATCAGGTCCGCCGATATAGTGCAGGACCATCTCGTGCCAGTATGGCCAGTCGTGGGCGAAGCCCTCCCAGACTCGGAAGGCGTGCCAGATGTCTTTTCCCCATAGTGCCTGGGTGAGCAACTCGTTGCTCTGGTAAAGAGGATCTTCTTTTCCGATGGCGAAGATGATGTCGAGGTTCCTGATTTTGGCGAGCTGCTCTTCGTCGCTCATGGTGCGGATGAGAGGCGCAGAATCAGCTTGATGGATGTCCTCGTCGTAATATTCGAAGACCCAGTTGAATACATTGTAGGGTCCGCTCATCTGGGCGAAATCATATGGACCGCTCATGCCGACAGTGCGGTTGAACTTGTCGGGGTAACGCAGAGCGATGTTGATGGCGTGGTAGGCCCCCATACTCGCTCCCAGGGCGATGACGAAGTCGTCGTCGTTTCTCTCTTTTGTAAAAGGAATGACTTCGTCGATGACATAGCTTTGATAATCGAGATGGCGCCTGGCTCGCTTGCGGGGGTGCTCGCCCAGGTTCCACCAGCTCTCGGCATCGACACTGTCGAGACAATAGAGCTGAATCCAACCCCTGTCGATGTGCTCGCCGAGAGCGTCGACCATTCCACGATTCTCCCAGTCGAAAAAGCGACCGCATGAGGTGGGAAAGACCAGCACCCTTGCACCCCCATGACCAAAAACAAGCAGCTCCATGTCTCGATCGAGCTTGGGGCTCTGCCATTTGACATACTCTCTGTTCATTTCTCTTTTCCCTGGATCCTGTGGTCGCCTACTGGTGCCGCTGACGCTGTGATAGTGGGCAAAAACCCGATTTTACCATGGTCCCTGCCGGACCCGGCTTACTTCATTGACTGGGGCTTGGAGGATTAACAGTGCAAGTTTTTTTTTTTGCGGGGCTTGGCAACCGGGCGTGGGGAGAACTACTCAGGATCTGTTCTGGAGTAGGAAGAGAGAGAATCCCAGGATCTGTTCTGGAGTAGAAAGAGAGAGAGAATCCCAAGGTCTGTTCTGGTGTACTCAGAAGAGACAGCCCCGGGATTTTCTCTGGTGGACTCGTGGGAGAGCTCCCGAAATCTCTGCATCCAGATTGAACCAAATCTCTTCCTTCATCGTATTACCTGGAAGAACCCCCCAGAGAGGTCATCTGCATGTCTGCAATAGCAAAGGTACGAGTGTTCATTGCGAAGCTCGACCAGGACAGTATATTCACCACAAGAGATCTCCTCGCTTTCGGGACGCGATCTTCTGTGGATAACGCGGTTTACGATCTGGTTAAGCTCCAGGAGATCGTCCGTATAGTGCCGGGCGTCTTTTGTCTTCCCGGTAGCCAGCGTAAGCCGACCCTCAAGGAGCTGGCGATCATCAAAGCGAAATCGTTCGGACACCGGTTAATCAAGCATGCTTCGTACATTGCTTCAGAACTCGGTCTTGAGCAGTCGGAGGTTCCTGATGATGAGGTCTGGTTTGCAACAAGTGGGAGCACTAGCGAATTCAAGTTTGGCGACATCACCATCAAGTTCAAGCCAACCAGTGCCCGTAAAATGAGACTCGGCGACACTCGCGTGGGGCAGGTTATTCGTGCTCTCAACTATGTCGGCTGGAAGGAGGTGACTGAGCACACAGTTGCCATTGCCACCGCCCATCTTTCGAGCCGACGTATTCGACGCATACAGGCGCTGGCATCGATGATGCCGGCCTGGTTGAGCTCGTACTTTCTGGAGCAGGAGAGGTCGAGCCTCGCCTATCACCAAAGTACTTCGCTCGTAAGAGAGGAGTCTATCCTTTATATAGCTCCGAATTGCCGGATTATGATGCGAAGCGCCGCGCCACGTGCACCGTCTGGCTCTAGCCGCAGCAGACTCGGGACTGGACCCGGACGAAGCGCTTGACGACAAATTCCGGGTCGGTGAATGTAGCATTGCCTGCCGGATTGCCGCCGGTGACGTGGAAGTCCGAGAATCCCGAGTTCTGATTTACATAGATGCCGCCAGTCAGGTTGAAGGAAACCGGAGTACCGGCTTCTGCCATCTTGAAGGCGATCTTGTTCATCAGATCGGCATCGTTTGTGTAGACGCCGCAGCTTATGGCGCCGAGTTCCCGGGCGCTTCCCGAGGCGAGCTCGAGGCTCTCTTCGGTGCCGCTCGTGGGGATGATGAAAGCGATGGGTCCGAACATCTCGCCTTTGACGACGTCCCGCTTGCCTTTCTCGATCTTCAGAATCGCCGGGCTTGCCGAACGTGCTTTCGGGAACTCGGGGTTTTCGATGGGCTTGCTTTCGAGGAGCACTTCGCCACCGCAATCTTTTACCTTCCTCAGACGGTCGGCGGTCGCTTCGCTCTGGATTGCTCCTGCCACAGCTGGACCGACTTTCGGATGTTCCACCAGACCCTTGATGGCGTCGACCAGGGCCTTCTCCACCTCGGCAAGAGGAATGTGCCGGTCACCGTTTTTGATACCACTCTCGGGAACATAGATGTTTTGCGGGGCGGTGCACATTTGACCGCTGTAGAGGCTGATGCTGAAAGCGATGTTTTTCGCCATCTCTTCGAGATCGGCGACGCTGTCGATGATGATGCTGTTGACGCCGGCTTTCTCTGTGAACACAATCTTGCCGGGCAGGCTCTCGATATAGCGTCCGAACTCGCTACCGCCTGTGAAATCGATGATCTTGACTGCATCGCTTTCGGCAAGCTGCTTGGTGATGAGTTTGTCGCTGGTGTCGGCGGCCATGATCACGAGGTTGGGATCGAAGCCGTGCTCGGCAAGCACTTCTTGAAGGATGCCAATTACGATAGCTATAGGGTAGATTGCTTTAGGATGCGGTTTTACAATGACCGGATTGCCGGTGATCAGGCTTGCATAAAGACCGGGTACGGTGTTCCAGGTGGGGAAGGTGCTGCAACCGATGGAAAGCGAAAGACCTCTGCCGACATTGGTGCCGAATTTCTCGAGCTTGAGGTTGACCTTGCCGGCGGGCTTTTCCCAGGTGATATGCTCGGGGAAGCGGGTCAGCTCTTGATAGCCCATGACGATGGCTTCGAGTGCCCGATCGGCGGCGTGGGGGCCACTCGCCTGGAAGCTCATCAGGTAAGCCTGCCCGGTGGTATGCATGGTGGCATAGGCGAGCTCGAAAAAACGATGCTTGAGACGTTCCAGGCTCTCGACCAGAATTCCGGCTCTGGTCTTGGCGTCGGTAGCGCGCCAGTCGCTGGCGGCTTTCTCGGCAGCCTTGATATAGTCCATCGGGTTTTTGAAAACCGGGTAGCTGATGCCCAGAGGTTCCATGGTGTAGGGGCTTTGCTCCTCGGAATTCAGCCAGTCATCGGAGCTTTGCTTCAGCCCTTCGAATTTGGAGTTGAGCTGTTTTTCGAAACAGACCTTCTGGTCCGCATCGGCGGTCTCGCCATAGACCTTGGGCGACGGCATCTCCGGATAGGGTGTGTAGTGCTCGCGGGTATGCACTGCTTTGATGGCATCATTTATGGTGCTCTCATGTTTCTCGAAAAGCTTGTGATTGGTTTTGACAGGCTCGAATAATTTCATGGCACGCTCGCTTGCACTTGACTGGGGACTGACGTTCTAACTCGGAATATCGGGGACGCCTTCATCTAAGGTCCCCATTTTAGCCGGGCTTGACCAGGCAGCCCGAATCCCAAACATTTTCTTTAGTGATAGGCTTCAGTGGTAGAGCAAACTGGCGATGCCCGGGAGCTTGAGACCCGGGTTGGCGGCGCTCTCGCCTTTTACATAACGGTCCAGGAATGAGAGCACATAGTGATTTATGAGCTTTTCTCTGCTCTTCTGCTTGTTCAGATTGGTCCAGGTGAAGTGGTTGGCGCCCTGGAGCTCGATCAGATAGGCCGGGGAAGGGGTCCGGAAATAGGCGCCGTCATTGCCTTTTAGAATTGGGGCGATGCCAAGGTCCCGGGTTCCGGTCTGGTACATGATGGGAGCGCCGAGATTGGCCAGAGTCCCCTGCCTGACGAATGGGGCGGCATAGGGCGAGAGAGCCACGACTGCCTTGACCCCGGGGAGTTTCCAGGACGGCCAGGCTCCAGCCAGAGCCATGACCGTATAGCCGCCAAGAGAATGTCCCATGAGAACAAGCCTGGAGAAGTCGGCCCGGGATTGCCAGTGAGGATCGGACTTGAGGGCGTCGATGATCTGGACCAGGTCCTGCCCACGCTGTCTGTAGGTCCGATCGGTCCAGTTCTCGGACTCCTTGAATTTCTCCTCGGGTCTGCCGAGCAATTTCCCTTTGCCCATGGCGTCTTGATGATCCGGGGCTATTACCAGATAGCCGTCTTCGGCGAGGGCTCTGGTAATGAACTCGCTCTGGCTTTTCATACCATGGAAACCATGAGAGAAGACCACCACCGGCCAGGGGGCGGGCGCTCGTTTCGGTATCCAGAACGCGACATCGCGACCGGCTATCTTGCGGGTCTCGGAATCATTAGACTGGTTGTTGCCCGAGCCGGCTCGTCGGGCCTCCCGGCGGGAGCGCATCCGGCTCAGGGGGCCTGCCTGCGCTTGCCCGGCCAACGCCTCACCGGTCAGCGTCTCTTCCTCTCGTATTGAGGCGGACAGGCAGTCGTGGCTGATTGACGACCTCTGCACTACTGCAAATGGAGGGACGATCGGAAGGAGCAGGAGGGCGAGGATGATTGCATTTAACGCCGAGCTCAGCGCTGTTTTTTTCGCTGATGTATGAGAATTCGGATTTTGATTCATAGCTCTATTGACCTCAGCCTATTTGAGGCAGGCTGGCTGTTTGCTCAGGTGCGACATATCCACGCTGCAGGCACCTTCTTTCCAGGAAACGTTGATCTCGAAATAGGGGGATGCCGCCAGATGTGGTGCCAGGGATGCGAAGGGTTGCGCTCGTCTGATGGCATCGACGATCTGGTCCTCGATATCCGGGTCCTTACTGTTGGCTGTGGGCACGACTTTGATCACTTCCCCCTTGTTATTGAGCTTCATAAAGGCCTGGACAGTGTCTTCTCTCTCGATGACGTTCATCTCCGCCAGGATTTTGTCAGATGCTTCCTTAGTATACGTTTCATTGTATCGTCCGGTATCAGCTATGCTACCGTCGGCTTTGAGCTCGACTACCTTTCGATCGATGACGAAACGTCTGGCGCCATCTTTCCAGCGCAAGAAACGCGGATCGGCAAAGTGCCCCTCATAAATTGCGTACTTCGTGGGCAGCAGATCGCGCGGCATGCTGAAGGATGGACCGGTTATAAGGCATGGAGCACTATTGCGGGTCGCGATACTGGCGTTCACATTCATGGGGGCGTCAGCCAGGTCCATGAGGGTGGCGAAGTCGCTTTCTAAGATTCCTTCGCTTGCACCCATGTAGCGAGCCTTGATGCGGAACTTCCCCTCGAAGAGCGACTTCGGACTGTTGTTGAGAATCCCGACGATTTCCTTTACCGAATAGACTTTCTCGGCAGCGCGGACCCCATTCTGGTCTCCTTGCCAGATCAGAACCATCAATAATACAAAGATCGATACCGTGGATCGCTTCGCGTTCATAAATGGCCTCCGAGCGCGGCCCTAAACATCTTGCTTCCATCCTTTTTTACCATCAGGCTGAAAAAAAGTTGTGACGCGACCCGGGGGATTGATATGTGACCAAATAGTCACGTATGATGTCGAGCATGGACGATGTGTTCAGAGCCCTGGCGGATCCCACCAGGCGGAGCTTGCTCGACGAGCTTTTCAAATATGACGGCCAGACCCTCAGCATGCTCGAGGGTCGGCTCACCATGACTCGGTTCGGTGTCATGAAACATTTGAAAGTCCTCGAGGAAGCCGGTCTTGTGGTCACCCGCAAGCGGGGGCGGGAGAAACTTCACTTCCTGAACGCAGTACCGATAAGGCTCATCCACGATCGCTGGGTGAGCAAGTATGCCGAGCCCTGGGCAGCGGCTCTGACTGAGCTCAAGGAGACACTGGAGGATAGATCGATGGAAAACGTTTTCGAGATTTATATTAAAACCACCCCGGAACGTCTCTGGGAGGCGATTACCGATACCGAGCTTCGAGCTAAATACAACTTCGGCCTTAGAGTCAAATCGGACTGGACGCCCGGATCGCGCTTCGAGGGACGAAGCCCGGAAGGCAGACGCGGTCCGTTCCCGCCTTCTTCAGTGATTCTCGAGGGCGAGAATCTCGAGGTGGATCCGCCCAGACGTCTGGTGCAGACCTTTAATGCTTGCTGGAGCGATGAGGTGAAAGCCGCCGGCACTTCCCGCGTCACCTGGGAGATCGAGCCGGTAGGAGACTCTTGCCGGTTGCGTGTGATTCCCGATCAGCTTCCTGCCGACGCCAACCCTCAACTCTTCGGCGGCTGGCCAATGATCCTTTCGGGGCTCAAGACGCTTCTCGAGACGGGGGAGCGCCTTACGACACCCGGCTCTCTGATGTATTCTCCGTAAATGACCGATCTGCAAATATCGCAAAATTGCGATTTTTTACCGGTCGAGATTCCAGCGCATAGTTCCCTGCTCTCGTCTTTCCCTGGGGCTGACTATTTGCACGTCGCCAAGAATTCTCCGAACTTCGTCATTTTCCTGTTTGGCACTCTCTAGATGCCATATTCCGTCACCGGACCGCTTGTATGCATCTTCTTTCTATGCGTCACATTTCCATTTGCAGGAAGAGTATTTCTTGAAGAATCTGACAAAGCTAGAAAGAAGAGGAATCGACCTCAATCGAGTCTTGATACTCGAAGACGAGCCCCGTAAGGTACATCGGAATTACGGCAATGCGATCTATGTCAGACCGTATCTGGGCGCTCAGGAAGATGACGAGCTTCGGTTGTTAGACCGATATCTGACCTCTATGAAGGATATGCCTAACTTCAGAGCAGTCGACAAACGGAGCTGGAGAACCTAATAAAGCTGACGGCGTCAGGTTCTAGCTAGCTAAATGATGCTACGAAGTATTCCCAGGGCTCCAGATCGAGGAATATGACGGTATCACCGCCGACCGATGAGGATGCTATCGGACTGTCTTGTCTTCGTTTGAGCAGGAAGTCGGCGCCGCCCACGCCGCCGGCTCTGCCTTCGAGTTTTAGATTGCACTGGGCCTGGTTTCCAGAATAGTTCACCACTGCGATGATGGTGCTTTCGCAGTCGGACCATTCGAAGGCGATTAAACAATCGTGGGTCCAGTTGCCTTCCCAGGTGGGGGCGCATTCGAGGAGCCGCCAGGTGCCGTTGCGGACGGCGGGAAGCGTGATGCTATTCATGAGTGTTTCGTAGAAGCTGGTCATTTCGGGATCTGAATATTCATCGGGTCGCCTGTTGAGATGGACCGAGACATGCTTTTTGAAGCCCTCGAACTGACCTTCATGCAGAAAGCGTAGACCTGGGCAGAGAAAAGTCAGGACCGCTGCCGCCCTGTGCTGGTCCGGAGGAAAGGTCGAGGCTGCCCGGGGCTCGTCGTGATTCTCGAGAAATCGTGCCGAGTGTTTCTGATAGTCGAGATCAGCCCAGAAATGCTCGCGCACGGTATGGGCATTGCCCTGGCGGAGCCGGTCGTATAAGCGTTTGTCGTAGGTGTAGTCGAAGCCCTGTTGTTGCAGGTCCCATTCACGATCCCAGTAGACCTCGGCCATGAAGACGAAGTCCGGGTGCTCGGTTTTGATAGCTTCTATCATGTCTGGCCAGAAGGGCTCGATGTCGATATCCCAGGTGTTTTTGAAAACATCGGGAAGGATGAGCATGGCCATATCGCAGCGCAGCCCGTCGCACTGGGCGGCAATTCGCTTTATTTGCGAGCGCATTGCCCGGCGTAGCTCCGGCGAGCCATAGTCGAGCTGGAGTGTGTCGGGCCAGCCATCGAAATATGGATCGCGTCCGTGGGCGAGAATATTTCCGTCTACCCTGATGTAATTCTGTGGTGCCCTGGCAATCGCCTCCTCGTCGCCTTGGACATAGAACTCCGAATTGGATTTAGCCCAGGGGTGGTCGATGGCGGTATGATTCGGCACCAGATCGAGCATCAGCCGCAGTCCACTTTCTGCGAGCCTCTCACGAAGGCGCGCCAGCTCTCGAGGTTTTCCGAAGGACTCATTGAGGCTGTAGTCGGCGATGGCGAATCCGGAGCCGCATATGTCATCGTCTCTCAGATCCGGTAAATCTGCCTGGAATCCCTGCCGCCACTGGTGGTGACTCCGGGAGATCTCTCTTCCTCTGTCGCCTGTTTGCCAGACGCTCAGGAAGTAGACCCAGTCGAAGCCCCGGGCGGAAATCTTTTCTAGATACTCATCGGGGATGTCGTCGAGGGTTGCCGGTCGTCCGAGCTTTCTTGAAACCGCGGTGATCAGGACCCTGGTGTTTACCTGATAGAGAGACGGATTCTCTGGTGGTGCGAGCCTTGCATTGGGTTTCGCCCGTGATACCGATTTCGCGCTCTCACTGGCAGTTTTAGCCATAGCTCACTCCTCCTGAATCTCTGTTGATCCTGCAAGGACCTGCTGGACTCCTCGAAACTCTCTCTAAACTTCTGCCATGGTGGCGACCCGGCGCAGCGGTGACGGCTTCAGCCAGGTCTCTTCGTCCATCATGCTCTGGAAGTACATGAGCTTGGCGATGAGCCCGGTCCAGCCTGTCTGGTGCGAGGCACCCAGGCCGGCGCCATTGTCGCCGTGGAAGTATTCGTAGAACAAGGTCAGATCCCGCCAGTGCGGATCGTTCTGGAATTTCTCGGTGCCACCATAGAGCGGTCTGAATCCGTTTTCGTCTCGCAGGAAAATTCTGGTCAGGCGCTCGATCAGGTCCTGGGTGATCTCGAAGAGATTGAGCATCTTGCCGGAGCCTGTCGGGTACTCCATCTTGAAGTCCGGACCATAATACCAGTAATAGTTGAGCAATGAGCGAATCAAAAGGAAATTGACCGGCATCCAGATGGGTCCGCGCCAGTTGGAGTTGCCTCCGAACATCCCGGTGTCCGACTCGCCCGGGACATAGTCGACCCGGAACTCGGAGCCTTCGGATTCGAATATGAAAGGGTTGTCCAGATGGTACCGGGAGAGGCTGCGGATTCCGTAGGGGCTCAAGAATTCGTTTTCATCGAACATCCGGGAAAGGATACTGCGCAGCTTTTTCTCGGTGCAGGCGGCAAGCATGCGCCGACCGTTGAAACCTTTCTCTGTGGGTCGGTGGATGTTTTCGCAGACATCTTTTTGTCTGTCCAGAAACTTCAGGGCTTTGTCGGCGAAGCCAGGGACGTTTTGCCAGGTGTCCTCCTCGATCACCACCACCGATGCCAGGGGCAGAAGACCGACCATGGATCTGACCTTCAGTCGCATGGCCTGTCCGTTGGGCAGCCTCAAAACATCGTAGAAGAAACCGTCAGTTTCATCCCAGAGCTCGTCTCTGTGGATGCCCGGTCTGTCCATGGCTGACGATATCCAGACCGAGTGCTCGAAGAACTTGAGGGCGAACCGCTCATATAGAGGATTGTCCTGGGCTAGCTCCAGGGCGATATTGAGCATCTGCTGGCTGAAGAATACCATCCAGGCAGTGCCGTCCGCCTGTTCCAGATGCCCGCCTGTGGGAAGGGCATTGCTTCTGTCGAACACTCCTATGTTGTCCAGACCCAGGAAGCCTCCTTCGAAAACATTGTGCCCTCTTGGATCTTTGCGATTGACCCACCAGGTGAAATTGACCAGAAGCTTGGAGAAGGCATACTTGAGGAAGTCGCGATCAGCTGTGCCGCGCTGCTCCTTGTCATAGATGTAGGCCCAGTAGGTCGCGAAAGCGTGAACCGGTGGATTGACGTCGCCGAAATTCCATTCATAGGCCGGTATCTGACCGTTGGGGTGCAGGTACGAGCTCTTGAGCATCATTTCGAGCTGATTCTTGGCAAAATCAGGATCCACCATATTCAGTGGCATAATATGGAATGCCAGATCCCAGGCCGCATACCAGGGGTACTCCCATTTGTCCGGCATGGAGATGATATCTTCGTTGAACATGTGGAACCAGGAGCTGTTGCGGATCTGCGGAGCCCCGGGTCCACGTAGCGGCGAAGCGTTATGCTCGCGCAGCCACTGGTCCACGTCATAGTGGAAGAATTGCTTGCCCCAGAGCATCCCGGACAGTGCCGAGCGCATGAGAGCGACGCGCTCTCGGTCTTTGAGCAGCTTGTTCGGCGTAATAGACTCGTAGAATTCGTCCGCCTCGGCAAGGCGAGCCGAGACGATCTCGTCGAAGCCTTCCATGGGGGACTTCTGCTTTTTGACCCCGAATCGGATGCGCACCTCGCGCGAGCCTCCGGCAGGCACCATCGAATCGTAGTGACCCGACATCTTGGTGCCGAAGCCTTCCGGGTTCACTGCGTGGGTGTCGCCGTTGACGATGCAATTGTTGATGCCGTCCTTCACGAAGGGGCTCGAGTTCGGCACGCCGTAGAGATGGGCGCTGTTGGTATCGTTTTCGGTGAAGAGCAGGGGCACCTTGCTGTCGAAGTAGATGAAGTACTCCGAGAGGTTGTGAGCCAGGTCGGGATCCGTATGCCGGGCATGAGCCATGGAGTACTGATCGTGGCCGATGGCATTTACCACCGGGCGGGCGCTTCCGTCCATCCATGACCAGGTGTTGCGGAACCAGAAAGTCGGCAGTAGATGAAGCGGCGCTTCATCCGGTCCGCGATTGTGCGCGGTGATTTTGATAAGGATGTCTTCGTCGGATTCTTTGGCATATTCGACGAATACGTCGAAATACCGATTGTCGTCGAATACCCCGGTGTCCAGCAGCTCGTACTCCAGCTCCTGGCGCCCGCGCCCTTTGTTGCCCTCGATCAGCTGAACGTATGGAAAGGGATGCTGGGTGTACTTGTACAGGTATTTCATGTACGAGTGAGTGGGGGTGCTGTCCAGGTAGAAGTAATACTCTTTGCAGTCCTCGCCGTGGTTTCCCTCGCTATTCGTGAGCCCGAAGAGCCGCTCCTTGAGTATGGGGTCTTTGCCGTTCCAGAGAGCCAGGGCGAAGCAGAGGATCTGGTGCTCGTCGCAGATGCCCCCCAGTCCGTCCTCTCCCCAGCGGTAGGCACGGGAGCGAGAGTGGTCGTGGGTGAAGTAGTTCCAGGCGTCCCCGTTGTCGCTGTAGTCCTCACGGACAGTGCCCCACTGGCGCTCGCTCAGGTACGGACCCCATTTGCGCCAGGGTGCCACATTGTCATTGGCTTCCTTTAGTCTCTGCTTCTCTGCGTTCGGCTTACTCTTCTTTGCCATGCCCACACCCTGCCCTTTTTCTGCTCGATCCGGAAAACAGACAACAGCCGCAACGCCCCGGGGGCTCGCCCGATCTGGACGCTGCCGGGTTGCGGCTGACTCACATGGATATGCCACGGCAGGAGGACTGTTTGTCGGTTTTGCCGGAGCGAAATTCAACCTCGCCCCGGCTGTCAAGTGCCGGATTTATTTCTCGAAATCGCACTTTAAGGAAACATATGCCGCGAAAACGCCCCGAAATTCGGCAATATACTCCGCACTCTGGCACGTTTTGAAAAATTATTCCGCACCGGAGTTACTTGGTGTACATGCTCACCAGGGTTTTGAAACTGCTGACGAAGTCCAGGGGGGCGTCGGGGGGGAACATGAGCTTGGTGAGCAGGTGGTCGTCCTCCTCGGCCGAATAGGGTGCCATCAGAAGAAACACGTAGAGAGTGCCATTGGTCTGGAAGGGCAGGTACTCCTTGCCAGGGTAGTGGCCTTTGGTGGCTTTGATGTCGCCGACTATGCCGCCGAGCTTGGGAATCATTTTCTGCCTGCCACGGATCTCTTCAGTCGGTGTCGTTTTGAATTCAAAGTGCATCCCCTGGTCTGTTTTCTCTATCTTCGCCTTGGGATAATACCTCTTGACCAGTTCTTCGACCTCGGTGTAGACCTCTGTACGTGATTTCGCTTTGGGCGGCTCTTTCTTTTTCTCCGGCTCTGGTTGCGGAGGGGCGCTCCGGCTCTTACTTGCTTGAGGGGCGCTCGCGATTGTGGTGACATTTGGGATTGGTTTCTTCTGCGCTACCGGAGGCGGTGCTGCTGGAATCGTGTCCTTGCTCAAGCGCTCCATCCTGGTAGACATTAGAGCATACTCTTTGTAGATGATCTTGTCTTCGTTGCGGTTTTGCGCAGGCAGCTTGGCCACGGCTTCATCGTATCTTGTCAGATACTCGCTGGCTTTCGTCTCGTTCTTTTCAACACCATTACCGGTGGCATACATCTGAGAAAGATAGAACAGCGCTTTGGGATTGTTCGCCGCAGCGCCTGCATCGAGCCATTTCTTCGCTTCCATGAAATTCTGGCGCATTCCGAGACCGAGATAGCAGATCTCGCCCAGGCTGGCTTTCGCCATGTCATCGTTCTGTGTCGCAGCAGCCCTCAGCGTTTCCCAGGCTTTGTGGTAGTCCCGGGCGATGCCTTCGCCGCCGTCCAGATACATGGAGCCCAGTATGTTTCGAGCCCTGGGCGCCGTGGAGACTTTCAGCCAGTCGAGGGACTGCTTTTTGTCCTGTTTGACGCCGTCCCCCTCGAGATATGCGTGGGCGAGCTCGTAGGAGGCGTTGCCGTTGCCAAGCTTGGCGGCTTTGTAAAACCAGGAGAAGGCCTTCGTCTTGTCTGCTTTGACTCCATCTCCTTTGAGATATGCCTTGCCCAGCTCATAAGGAGCGTTGGGGCTGCCGGATACTGCCATATTCTCGAGCACGGCTATCGCCTGTGAAGCCTTTCCGGACTTTCTCAATTTTTCGACTACAGCTAGCTGCTCTTGTTCCTGTCTCATGGCTTCCGCCTGTTGCTGCCGCCGGAGCTTATCCCTGGCTCTCAGGGCAGAGGCATGCTTCTGATCCGTCTCGTCTTGTGCCTGTCTCGCCTTTTTCTGCTCCTCCTCTCGTTTCTCTCGCTCCTGTCTCATCCACAGGGGCTCGAAGCCAGTCTTTTTGTGCTGCTCGATCTCCATTTGTCTTATACGCTCAAAGCCCTCTTTCATCGCCTTTTCGTTTTCTTCTTTCTCGTTGCGATTGCGCCATTCTCTACCGCGATAGTAGTCCCACATTCGACCCTTCTCATACTCTTTGGCATCGGCGGCAGGACCCTGAAGGGAAAGCAGAGTCAGGGAAATCAGGGTGACGAGCTTGATCGTTCGCTTTCGTGTCATGCACTTTCTCCAGAAGGTTTCTCGGGGGCGGCGTATTGTCGTGTTTCCAGCGATTCCGAGAGAAATGTACCCGGCTTGTGGGGTCGTTTATCCCCCGGGCGGGGGAGTATGGGTCTAGCCCGGTCTAGCCCACTGCCGATATGCGGGCGGTCGATCGATGAATGGCTTTCTAATTGAGTTCGGCTCGGACAGGTCCGAGCTCACTTCGCGTCGTGGAAGGTTACGCCCAGGGTGTGCCGGCTGCCGGAAATCACGCGGCTCACGCCGTGGCGCATATTGACGCGATAGTGTCCCCGGCTTCCTTTCACCGGGCGCTGGTGGACAGCGAAGATCACGCCGTCACCTCGCTTCAGTGGCACGACCAGGGGCTTTGTCTGCATGCGGGGCCGCTGCTCCGTCATGATGAACTCGCCGCCGGTGAAGTCCTCGCCAGGGGATGAGAGCAACGCCGCAAGCTGGACTGGAAACACATGCTCGCCATAAAGGTCCTGGTGCAAACAGTTGAAATCGTCGGCTCCGTATCTAAGCAGCAAGGGCGTCGGCCTGACCTGCCCGGCTTCATGGCAGCGCTCGAGAAAGTCGGCATGGGCAGCCGGGTAGCGAACCGGAATCCTCATTGTCTCGTTCCAGCGATTGGCAAGATCTACCAGCTGTGGGTAGACGAAGGTTCGCAACGTGCTTACAAGATCCGGAAGGGGGTAGCTGAAGTATTTGTACTCCCCGCGCCCGTAGCCGTGGTTAGCCATGATGATCCGCTTGCGGAAGAGCTCGTCTCTGCCGTACAGCGATATGAGCTTGCGAGCCTGTTCGGCCTCGAGCAGTCGCTCGACAACGGCGAAGCCCTGCCGGTCCAGGTCATCGCAGATGGGCTGCCAGTCCAGCTCTTTCAGCCGGAAAGCAACGGAGTTCGCAGGAGTTCTTGTGTCCACGATTTTCTAGGGTTCTCTCGGGCATGTCGGGGCTCTCATGAGTGAATAGTCTAATCTATAGATTGCCGGATGCACCGATCCCAGGCACTCCGATTCTTGCTCTCTTATGAGAACATAAGAGCTGGATACCCTTGATGTATCTTCAGGTGAACTTGCATGACCGAAGTCGCTCCAGTCGAGATCGAGCAGGAGAGCGTCGAGACACATAAGTCGGTGCGCTGCAAGAATTGCGGGCACGAGATCACGAGCCCGGCGTCTTCTATAGAGCCGCACGAGCACACATTTCGGAACCCGGCGGGTTTTTCCTTTCACGTCCTCTGCTATAGCGATGCGCCGGGCGCAGCCGATGTGGGCGAGGTGACAACGGAGGCAAGCTGGTTCGCGGGGTATGCCTGGAGCTTTGCAATTTGTATGGAATGTCACAACCACCTGGGATGGTGGTATTCCGGGCGCGATCGCTTCGCCGGGCTCATTGCCACACGCCTTGTTCGCTGACAAGATCCAGTCTCAATCTATAATCGAGATTATGGAGAAAAGCGAGAATAAAATCTTCAAGGCTTATGTGGTAGGGTCTGCCCGGGTTCTGGCAGCCATATGGGTGGTGATGATTCTGCTCTGGGCGCTCAAAACCGGCAGTCTTCTTTCGTTAGGACTTTTGCCGATTGGCTTGATGCTGGGACTTGGTGTTCTGATTATTCCCCTCTCGCTTTCTCTGGTTTTCTACCCCCTGTTTGCTGCCGGACATCGCAGCTTGAGCCTTGCAGGTATTGCGGTGGCAGCCATGTCTTTCATCGCCGGAGCCGGCACCGCCATTGTGCAGCTACCGTGAGAAGAACTGACAGCGATAGCGGCAGAGCCTATTGGGTCGGGGTCCGGTGTTCGCGGCCGGGCATCGAAGCCTCAGCCTTGCCGGAGTCGTGGTGTCAGTGATGTGCTTCTTCTCGGGCGTGGTCACTGCGATTTTGAGCAGCGGGTCCTAGTCACTGGCTTTGGCTCTTCCTGTGACAAGACTTGTGCCGGCGGCGCCGGCGCTGACCAGGACTACGAAGGACAGAAGTCCCAGGGGACCACACAGGGCGGCGGAGATGATTTGCTTGAGAGCCGCTGCCTGCAGAAGTGCTGAGAGGAGATAGATGCCGGAGAAGAAGAAGATGGCCCAGCTCACGTATGATGTGACCGAGACAGCGATTTTGAGGGCTTCTAAAGGTCTCGACTCTTTACTGAAAAGGGTGCAGATGGCACCGACAAGGAATGGCATGATGTAGCAGGCCAAGCTGAAATGCGCGCCGTGGATGCCATCAAAGAAAATGACAGGAACCCAGAGCAAGGCCGTGCCGAACATCGCGGTGAGCCACAGTCTGCCTACTGGTCGTTTCTGCTCCGAGAAGATGCGGAGATGTCTGCGGGAGAGCCTGATGCCGAACTCCGAAATGAGGACGTAAACAACGCCGATTATGGCACTGATGGCCGTGGAGTTCGCGGCAAAGACCGGACCATCAGTTGGGCCCGAGACTGACCAGGTGAGAAGCGTCAGGGGAAGGATGAGCAAGTAAGAAAAATAACGAGCCGCGACGGTAAACCGTTCAGTCCCTTTGAAAAAATGAGCCAGATAGGTCTGGCTTACCGCAAAGAAAAACGGAAGCAGCACCGCAAAGGTGGTGATCGTGTGTGCGGGCTTCCAGATTTCCCGGTTCAGGTGCATGCCTGAGAATTGCAGGGTGGACAATGAGATATAGAGAGGCGAGCAGACCAGACCTACCAGTAGTGCCATGAAGGCAAGGGAGATTGGAAGCGTCGTCACCCAGATCCCGGCTCCAAGAAGAGTGTGCAGCAGACCCGCCTTCTTCTCGGCGGCAGGGCTCTCGACGCTCGCAAGAGATGCGCCGGCAGGCGCGAGGTCCTGTTGTCGGCTCGCCTCGATTTTCTCTCTTGCCGGAGCGCTCTTCAGCTCCACATTGTCTTCTTTCTTTTCCTGCATAGCCCGCTCTCGGTCTTTCCTAATATCCCCGTTTGTGTCTTCCCGTTAACCCCTGACCGAAGCCCAAATCTGAAATATTTGATAGCGTCTTGGCAACCGGGTGAGGAGCCCGTATATGATGGCTATACGAAGTTTTTCTGCATGAGCATCCAGTGAACAGTCCCAAGCCCGATATCGATCGGATCGCCACCAATATGATCTCTCGCTGGCGCACCGAACTTACTACCAGGTCCGACGACCATCCCGCGATGGTGGAGAGCGCCCTTGCGACTCTCTACAGGCTATCGGCGGATCTGGCGCCGCCCCTGATTCTCTGGTGCGAGAGCCCGGTGCAGCAGGTCGCCATACCGATGCTTATGACCAATGTCGTACATTCGACGATTTGGGATCAGACTCTGGCTGTTCTCCGGCATGCGGGCTCCCCGGATTCTGCGGACTGGCAGACGACCTGGGACAGAGAATGGATCAGGGTCGAGAGACTGGTGGTGGTGCCGCTTCTCGAGCGGATCTGGACTACCCAGTATCCCTATCACGGTGCTGAAGTGCAGCGCCGAATTCTGAGCCGGCTCAAGAGTCATATGCGTACCTGGCTCTCGAGTGGTGGTCTGGATGGTGAAATGCAGTCTGCTTTCGGGCTCAAGCCGCATAAGAAGAGCAATGGCATCATTCCCTTCCCCTGGGACGGCCGCATGTTCAAGCACATGGGTATCACCGCCGCCAAGATCGAGCAACGGACAAGCAAGCAATTCAATCTGAATAACGCCACTACAGTGGGTCTGGTTGTCGGAAGTTTCGACCCCAGGATCCTGACCGACCACATTCCTCTTACTCGTGATCTGCTCAAGCCGGAGAACAGTGAGCTGGAGCGGCTTGACAGAATCGAAGCCCTGAAGGCTCGTTTCGATGAAGTCAGCGGGATCAGCCAGAGGCGGAATCAGTGGGTCGGGCAGGTAGCCACCGGTTATACAAGACCGATCGAATTCCCGAACATGGACATGAACCGGCATTGGTACGAGATCGCCTGGGATTCTATGAGATGGGTGAACGACGAGAGGCTGGCAAGGGAAGCCGAGGCGCGCGCGCGAACCGGCGTGATCTGGGCGTCTTCGGCAGACTGGCTGCCTTTCGCCCTCACCTGCCGGCATCTCGACAGCGAGCTCCTTGGCGATCTCGACGAGGGTATCGACTGCTGGGCGTATCTGTTTCATGGTGCCGAAGGATATTCGTTTTCGCCTCAGATAGTTTTTGCCTGCATGAAACCGAAGTTCATTCGAGTCGATGATTCCGGGCGCCCCCATTGTGAGGATGGACCGGCTGCTGTCTGGGCCGACGGTCTATCCGTCTATTCCTGGAAAGGCTTTCCAATTGACCGGAAGATAATAGAAGAGAGGGATACAATAACGGTGCGCCAGATTCTCGACGAGCGCAATGCCGAGATCCGCCGGGTCCTGCTCGATATTTACGGGAACGAGAGATTCCTCACAGCGTCCGGCGCCGAAGTGTTTCACGAGGACGAGTGCGGTATTCTCTACCGCTACGAGTTCGATCTCGATGAGCCACTGATGATGGTGCGGGTCCGCAATTCGACTCGCGAACCCGATGGGACCTACAGGTTCTACTATCTGCGCGTTCCGCCGACCGTTCAAACTGCTCGTGAAGCGGTCGCCTGGACTTTCGGCTTATCAGAGGACGAGTACAAACCGCAGAAAGAGAGCTGAGGGCTGGCATTGGGCTGCGACGATGAGCTATTCGGCCAGTGAGCCTGCCATTGTAGCGGCCTCTGCAATTCGTGCTTCGACATCCTGCCGGATCATATTCTGGATGGTATCTCTTTGCTCGGAGGGCAGTCTGGCAACAAGTTTCAGAACATCGAGCCTGGTGCGGTTGAAGAACTCGACCTCGGGGTTGAGAACAGGAAATATTCCCGCCGCTTTTCCCTCCTCCAGCGTTTGTGGATTGTGCCTCACCTGCCGAAGTACGTCGGGCTCGGTTACATGAAACTGTCCGGCCAACTTTCTCACTTCGTCGTTTAAAGATTCTATGCTCATCGAATCTCCCAGAGCCTGCCCGGTAACCAGGCTATCGAGCACGAGAATCTTGGCGGACGGTCTGAGACCATCATAGACTTCTCTGTAGTCTTTGTTTTGATCGTCACCGTCGGTGGTGTTCATCAACCTGCCGGCTAGATTGAGAGCACCCGTGTTATAGATGCCTTCGAGCACGGTGGGATTCGATCCGGCTAGATCCTGGCTCAATCTTCTGATAATCTCGAGACCCCGGTCGGTATTCGGTCCTGCGGCATTTTCCACGCCATCGATGATAGACGTGGATAGTTTGTCCGGGTAGAGACTGGCTCGAAAGAGCTGGTCGACAGGCACTGCATTTGCCGGAGTGAGACGATCTTTTCGCGTCGCCCACTGATTGTCTATCATTACTTTGCGAGTAACCGGGTCATAGTCTGTTATGTTGAGGACGTGGGAGCCACCGCTTCCGCCTGCCAGACCGGCTCCGGAGTCCTCCCAGAAGGGCGGCATCTTTGTGTCGACCCTGATAGCGAAGGGAAAGTCTCCGCTTTGCTTGAGCGAGCTCAAAATGTCGTGGAGCTGCTCGGCGGTCTCGTAGCTCTTGATCCCCGGATGTTCGCCGGCGCCCATGTTAGGGTCTAGGAGCCAGTCTCTGCTGCCTTTGTTGTCGCCCATGACCAGCTTGTACGCTCGGGCGATATCCGGGGTGCTGATGCCGGCAAATTCCTGGACGTCGCCGTTGTACTGCACCAGAGGCTTGCCAGTTTCGTTGTCGACCAGGATATCGCCGCTTTTGTAGCCTTTCAGTGAATCGTCCGGTGGAATCTGGTCGAGATGATACGGTGCTCCGGTGTCGGCGAGAAGAGAGTTGATCACGGTGCTGTCGAAAAGCTGCCCGGCAAGACCGCGCTCCCCGTTGGCCCGGGGATTGGATAGGGCGTCGCGGGCCGGTGAGAGGGTACCCGCGGGAATTCGAATCTCGCGCCCGTCCTGGAGCGTGTATTCCCCGGTGCTGGCTACCTCGGAGATCATCGCCGCGAGTTTCTCGGGATCTTTTGCCGACATCAGGACATGCATGATTTTGACGTTACATGTTCCGTGAGAACCCTGTGAAATCGTATATGGTTCGGCGATGTCGCTCATGAGCTCGGTGGCGATTTGCTCACGGCGATCCGCATCGATCGGTGCTTTGTCATTATTCTCGAAGAGCCGACCGATTGACTTATAGGTCCCGCTGATTTGCTCGACGGGCAACCCCCTGTCCCGGGCGCGGGTCTCGAATCGAATCATATCGGCCTTGAACTTCGCCAGGACAATCGGGTCGTCGATGGATTGTTCCGCACGCTCAAGAAGACTTTCTCTTTCCGTCCTCACCGGCTCGTAATCTTTTCCTGCCGGAAACTCCAGGGTCCTGCCCGATTCTGTCTCGTGCAGCTTGATGCCGTCCGGACCTTCGGTGAGCCCGAAACGAAACTCGCTGCGATCGGTGCTGGTCAGCGTGCTTGTAGTAGTAGCGCCATCGGTGTGGAAGTCAATCTTGTATCGGCCCCAGCCGATGCCCTGGCCGATGAGGTTGCCGTCAGGGTCGAATTTCTTCGAGTTTCCGTCCGCGGTCGTCTTCTCCACGGTTCCGTCGCTTGCTGTGTACTCGATGTGATTGTCCGGATACTTCAAGCTTTTCGATCCATCCGGATAGGTCATCGTCTCGAGCCCGTCCTTGATGATGATCATGGTGCCATCGGCGAGTTTGTTTTCTTGCTCGCCGGTGTCATAGTTTCTTCTGGTGTAGCTCCCGTCGCTTCTGTGCGTTAGCCAGGCACCGTCTTCGAGTTGACGCGTGGTGGATGTGACGCCGGCACGATCGCGATCCTCGATGGTGCCGTCGGAGCGCTTGACGTGATATCGCCCGTCATACCAATCCAGACGAATAGTGCCCTCACTGTCTCTCGACATGGTCGAGTCCATGGCCCAGGAGGTCACTGTGCCGTCTTTCTCGAAGATCGGCTGGCGCTCTCCGCTTATGCCGGGAAGCGTGACCTTGTCTCCCGGGTTGAAGACGGCTTCGGGGGTGACGCCATTAATGGCGGCAATGGATTTTTTGTAGGATTCGATCCATGTACGCATCAGGATCGGGTCTGAGTCGAAGGAGTCGTAACTGTCACCGAGAAACTTCCTGGCATCCTTCCTGGCTAGTGACTCCGGGGTTTCGCCTCCGCTGGCCAGGGTCTCGGTGGGCTGCTCGATGATTTCGAGCTCGCGGGAGCTGCCCGATTCCGATTCGCCGGATTCGGCAGCCTGAGCCGAGTCGCTTCCTGCGGCGGTCCCGCCGCTTTCCTCTGCCGGGTCCTCCACCAGGACCGACGGGAATCCGGCGAATTCGGCCGCGGTGCTAATTCGACTCGATTCCAGGGAGCCCAGTCCGTTGAGCGCCTCGAGCTGAGCATGGCTGGGCTCGTTGCCGGCTCGGTGCTCCTCGTGGTCGCGACCCTCCTGGTTGTAATCCGGCTGGTTGCGGTCCTGTTGCTCTTCCGGGCCCGTTTCCTCGGGAGGAATCGGGCCTGGTAAGGCATTCAGCTCGGGTAGATTGTATTTCTTGACCATATGCTTCCGGCGGGCGCCGAAATTTTATACCCGAAATTCCGAAAAACGAAGCAGAGTCTGCGTTGGCAATACTTCCGGGCTCCGCGTCTTCCAGCCGGGCATCAGCACGGCTGACACCCTTCTTGTGGAAGCGCGCCGCAGCTTTCTTGGATGCTATACTGATCGCTTGGACTGGCAGGTTGTTGGCAGCTGTGACTGTATCGAGTCTAGACCTCAAGGTCATTCATCGTCCCGGTGAAGAGACCGAAGACTGTATTGTTCACGAGCGGTACACCTACGATTTTGTTATCGATAACAATTCTCTGGCGGCGTTGTTGAAAGTTCGAGAGTGTGATTTCGTCGGGCTTCTACAGAGAGATCCGGAGTACCTCGACTGGAATCGAAGAAGTATCGACCGTCTTCTCTTGCTTTCTCCGGCACCAATCGAACCCAACAGATTCATGTTGTTCGTCTGTCCCGAATGTGCGGATCTGGGTTGTGGCGCGTTTACCGCAGAAATCTCCAGGTCAGGCAAAGCATACACCTGGTCCGGATTCCAGTTCGAGAATAACTATGACAGCTCGAATACGATAAGGTTTGAGGACGTCGGCCCATTCACTTTCGATGAGGTCGACTACGAGTCTGTGCTTCGTGGCATTCTCAATTGACCCACGGCGAGCAACGGTCGCTCACCCTGTGACGGTCAGGCTTTTTCTCAGGCGCTGCAAGGTGGTTTGCGCGATTGCGTTTCCGTCTTTGTTATCGCACTGATCAATATAGGTCCTGTTTTTGTCGAATCGCGGATCGCTGTAGGTGAAGTCGACTTTCACTTTTTTGTCTTCAACGTCCTCGATCTCGATTTTCAGCTCGATGTCATTGAAGCTGGTCTCTCTTGTTGGTGCGCTGCTAGTCGTGGAGACATAGTGATACTCGTAGTAGATCTGGTATCGCATAACCGCATGTCTCTTCTCGCTGCTTTCATCGATTTCTGACCAGAAACGCTCCATGTCCGATGCCGTAATCGGCTCTGCCAGGCACAACTCGATCTGTCTGATCGCATCGTTCAGGGACATCCGCGATACCATGTCTTCTTTTATGACCGGTCGATCTTCCTTTTCCGATCCGCCGGGGCGCATAATCGTGTCGCTACGAAGCCTGCGGCGAGCAGCGCGGCAAGAGGAAAATAAGCCTGGAGAGCCGGCACTGGTATAAATGGTGCCAAAATAATTCCCGATACAACGGTCAGTACGACGATGCGATTGACCAGGAGCTGGCGCGCTTGCGACTCGGCGTCCACCGTCTCGGGGAGGTCTGTTGATGCTGGTTTCAATTCATCGGGCACGTCGAGACGCGCACCTGTAACCTAGTGGGCTTTTGGATCTTCGAGAACAACGCGGAGGCAGGAGCTTCCTTCCTCGTTGCTTGCGTCTGTGCTGGCAGTCGTATCCGTGGCTCTCTTGTTGTCATCGCTATCTGCAGTGGCGGAGCCCGACTTGTCGTCTGAGTCTTTGTCTCGCTTCAGCATGCCTTTGAAGGTGGAGCCTATGTTATTGATTTTCCCGAAGCGCCATTTCGCATAGCGAGAGGAGGTGTTGCCTCCTGTCACTATTTCCGGTACCAGTTTGAGTCCCGGGCCCGGTCCTTGATCGCGGCTCATACAAGCCACCAGCGAGGTCGGGAAGTGGTGCCCGATCCACTTTGTGTCCAGCTCGGTGTAGTCGATTTTCTCGAACTTGCTGCGCATCTTCGGGGCCTTTGCTCCGGCTACCGAAGTATGGTGGTCCTGCGATACCATCGCGAGAACCGGCCCGACTTCTTCACCGATTCGATAGTAGCCGCCATAGAGGAGCTGCGTATAAGACAGGACCTTGTCCCGCCGGGAGACATACAATCTCACTTTGGTGCCACGATTGTGGTGGTGCTTCACGTAGTGCATGAAAGTCCCGGCGTCTATGTCTGGCGAGACCAGGGCGATGTCGTGGGCGTGGACGCCTTTAGAATGCCTCAGCACCGCCGTGGACCGAGCCACGAGGCGAGTACCCATGCTATGAGCGACGAGGGTGATCTTGAGATGCGGGTGCTTGGCAGCAAAGGCTCCCATGTCTGACATGAAGGTATTGTAGTGCTCTTGCGACCACTCGCAGTTGCCTTCGTCGATGTGGTAGGCGCTTATCGTACCTACAGATGGCCAGGAGTAGATGATGGTCGGACATTCCATGTAATAGGCCAGCCCGCCGGCGTCGTAGATGGCGTCTTCGAAGGGGTCGGCTGCCCCGTGAACGAAGATGCAGACCCGGTTGTCTCCGGAGTCTTCGATGGCTTTCTCCAGGCGAGCGAAGAATTCGGCTTTGTTCTCAGGGTCTTCGCCTTTCTCGATTCGGTCCTTGCGGCAGATCTTCGGGGCCTTTTCCGCGCCCTGCTCCCATCCCAGCTTCTTGTGAGCCTCGTCGATGGCTCCGGTCTCGTCGACCTGGACATAGCCGATGCCGTAGTCCATCTGGTGAAGGCACTCGATGGGGTATTTCCGGGCTGGACCGAAGGAATCGCCGTCTTTGTCCCGGTCGGTGAGATAGAAGATCGGCACGACTATGCCCGGAGCCTTTTCGCTTTTCGATTTTGCCATTGCCGCCTGGGGCGCGATTGCCCAGGCTAGCATGATGAGCATGGCGGAAAGGCAGCTCAGGCGTTTGAGAGAAATCATATACTTGGCAGTCATTCCTCGAAATTGAGATTGGGCTGAGTCCGCTGGTCGAGCGGTCGAACAATCTTTCACAGGGAGCTAATGTTATCAAAAGTTGTCTCTCCTTTTGCAACTTGAGTGAAGTTTGTATCGCGTAGTCGCATTTTTTTCTGATTGGGACTCTATTCTATATTCGGTCACTGGTGTAGTTTCTTCGTTTCTGCATGCTCTTTCCGTGCCTGCGATTCGTCTGAACGGGAAGCGGGTGGGCCGATCATATGCCTGGAGTAATCAGGCGAGCCGCATATGACCCTCATTTGATCAAGCTCCTTCTTTTGAGACTCGGTGAGAACGCCTCCGATTCGAAAGCAGGCGAGCCGATACTGGTCAGCAATCTGCTTGTAGGCATCATTTTCCGTAAAGCCAGACTTTCTTGAATTGCTTGGCTTGAAAAATCGATTCGCATCGGTGCTGGGCGAGATGAGTCCAGCAAGGATCTCGCTGCTAATCTCTTTCTCCTTGGTGGTACTGCCGTGACCTGCGGCAATCAACTTGGAGACCAGCTGTTTGTTAGCCGACTTCCACTGGCGGTAAATCGTGCCTATCCTGAGCCTCTGCCCAGGGGTCAATGATGAGATCATTAGCACCTCGGCGAAAATTCCAGGAGCTTGAGATGCCCTGCTTTCTCTCAAGGCAATCCAGTCCTCCTTGCTGGGCCCGGCCTTTGCTTTGTTGCCATCTGCTGCCAGTGTTGGGCAATGTGAGCAGGAGAAGGCGAACAGGATCGAGAAAGTTGTTACGCAAAGTCTCAAACGAGCCTCCAGATTGTATTCGGAAGTTATGTCGAACTGAGGTTATCCGATTAAGCCGCTCCGTCGTTTCTAAGGCTCGATTACGGCGCCGCGCTTCTCCCAGTCGACAAAATCGATACCTTTGGTGGTCGACTTTGATACCACGGAGTTCGCCAGATCCGCCTTGGTCAGGTCGGCTCCGGTCAAATCAGTCCCGTTCAGCGTTGCCTCACCCAGCTCTGACCAGAGCATGTTGGCACCTTTCAAATTGGCACCGTCCAATTTTGCGTTGAATAGCTGGGTACCGCTTAGATTGGCTTTGGTCAAATCGGCGTTGGGAAACTTAGCCTCGGTGCAATTTGCTTTGGTCAAATTCGCAGAATTCAATTTCGTCTTGCTCAAAAAGGCTCTGGTCAGGTCCGCTTTTGTCAGGACAGCACCGGTCATATTGGTGCTGGTGAAGTCTGCTCCGGAGAGATTGGCTCCGGCCAGATTGGCATTGGTCAGGTTGGCGTTGCTGAGATAGGCCGGGCTCAAATTCGTTTCGGATAGATTCGCCTCGCTCAGATCCGCATTGGTCAGGACCGCGCCGCTCAGATTCAATCCGCTCAAATCCGCCTTGCTCAACGAGGCCCCGGCGAGATTTTTATTGCCCTGCTTGGCCCTCTCCAGCCATTGCTCCGGCGTCAAGGCTTCGTCGGCTAGAGCTGCCTGCCCGATAGATGCAGAAGTGCAGAGCGTCAGGGCAAGAAGCGCGAGTTTTTTCATGATACGACTCCGGGGGGCTGATCTGGATTCCGATGCTTTAGTTGTAGTGGCTCAACATCTTACATTTATACCCTGGAGCTGTCATCTTGTCTAAAGCAGGCGATTGCAATTTGCCTGGACCACTTTGGCCATCTTCTCGACAGTCTGTCTTCTGATTGGCAAGTCACTGGCGAATTCTTTGAAGTTCCCGGCAACAGAAGTTATCCGAGTGATGACCTCTGTTGCTGCTCTCTTAGATATATCCGTTTTCTTAGCAAGCTCGAGCAGATGTGTTCGAGCTGGAGTTTTTGCTTCCCCGCAGATGTCCATCTGATGCTCACCGCGCGGACCTTCGTTGAAAGCCAGGTCGTATCCTGGCGACAATTTCCAGTGAGTGTTTCTGTCCAGGAGGAAAGAGAAATTTTTTGCGTGGTCGTCACGGTTGTTGAATACTACATTGAAAACACTGCGCTCAAAAGCTTTCATAACTTCTCTATTATCGCGGGTCATGAGTTTGGTTAGCCGAAGGAGCGCAACGTAGTCAAGCTGCGGAATTCGAAAGTTCACATGCGCCGCACCTGCCGCGGTGTGCATAGGTATCCGCATTCCTTGAGACCGATCGAAACGCTCTATGCCGAAGGCTGAAAGTTTTGCTCCGAGATCAAAATACTCCGTGATTGGGACCTCGAGCCCGCTTGCGCGGGCAAGTCGACCATACATCGCTTCTATAGCACAGACCTCCTTATGCTCCTGCTCTGCAGGAAACTTCACCAGCATTGGAGTTCCAGCGTCGCTCTCCGCGGTGGACATGCTGTTGGTCGTTCGGTCGAAATTCACCAGCACTTTTGGCCGGGCACCGTGCGGAGAACCACCCATCAAGGCCAGTTCGAGCAACAAAGCCTCGCTTTCATCCTGCATGACCTGTTGAATATTCCGCGCGAGATCCAACAACTGTACGTCCTTTGCGTCCGGTTTTTCACCATCGGAGGGCTCAAATGCCAGTGCGCCCATCGCTTTGTCACCGATGAACGCTAGCCGATCGAGCGGCGAGATTTCGGCCACGTTCCGGCCCTCTTTCCGAAAGAGTCGGTCCATCAAGTGGAGCCCCCAGCCATCTGGCAAGGCATCGCTGATAAGACCAGGCAATCGAAACTGGTGCTCAGGAAAGTCACCGTAAGTTTCAGCTCTCAAGGGAAGTTTGTATGGAGAGAGCTCCAGTCCGCGTTTAATCGCCTGCGTCGAGTATTCGAAGAGAAGATCTCTGCCGTCATCCGCCAAGGTTCCTAATTCAAATCGCTCTCCCCAGCCAGCGTAGATGACGCTCAACTTTTTCATTCGGACTGTCTCCGAGAGGCCCGCTTTCGCCTCTGACTGGCCTTTTCCATATCCTTTATGGATTTCGGCTTTAGCTCAAACAAGCTCGACATTGATTCGATGAGACCGAGGGCGGCCGCTACACGCAGGAATACTTCCAGGGAACCACGCCCGGAGTGCTCGAAGTCGATCAGTGTCCTTCGAGATATGCCGGCACGAGCGGCCAGCTCAACTTGCGAGAGATTTTGGGCGAGCCTGTGTGCACGGAGTCGTCTTCCGAGCTCTTCGGCAATCTCAGCAGTACTGGCTAGCCCAAAGTGCAAATTATTGCCTTTTATGTCCTGGGAAGATCAATAATGTGCAATATTCTATACAAAAGTATCGTGCTTGGCAAGTCCCGCGGTAGCACCCTCTGTTATTATTTGTCGTGTTACGGTGAGATCCAATGGATTCCGACAACGAAAAACCTTCCTGGTGGTGGCAAACAAAGCGCGTTCTTTTTTCACCGCGATCTTTCTTTGCACAAACTCCCGAGCCGTCTGACTATCGAAGCAGTGTGATTTTCCTGGCAAAAACTGCTCTGGTGGTATCGCTGATAAATGCGCTCGTCCTTACAGCAATTTTCTATGTGGTTGTTGACTCTTTTGCCTCCATTCTGACTGCCTTTATGATGATCTTTGGAACGCTGTTGACCCCGTTGATTGCGGTGGCGGCAAACATTGGGCCGGACAAAGTACCGGGCGCGATCGAAGCTCTAGCCAGGAATGGCGGGTTCGAGGTGCGTATGCTGGCTGCCAGAGTCGGAGCATTTCTCTTTGTTGCTTACTTCGGTAGCATCATCGCATTCACATTCATTCAGGCAGGAGTTGCGCACGGAGTTGCGCGCCTGATGGGCTCCGTTTGCAGCTTTCGGGCCACGGCAGCTGTCTATTCGTTTGGCAGTGCCGCATGGATGCTTAGTGTCGTTCCCGTCGTGAGTCTGGCTATGCCGATCTATTGCGCAGTGCTGTGTTTTTTCGGCATGCAGCATGCCCACCAGCTCTCACGCGCCAGGGCGATTCTATCGGTGGCGGTGGCGGCTGCCGTTCCTGCAATTGCCTTCGTGATTTGTTGTGGTCGTTCGAACTGAAGACCGCTCATCGGCTCAGGCAAGCTCTGTATAGGATGAAGCGACTTGAGGTTTCCACAATCATTTTGGACCAACCACTTTAAGTTGTTCGGATTTCTAAGCGCACAGAGAGATCTCTGAGTCCAGTTTTGTGGAGGTAGAGCTAAGGGGGCCGGGGCCGTTTGCCCGGGATTGATGGGTGGATAGCTGGCAAATCGACTGCTGGAATCGCTGGGAGCGACGTCTTCTTGGGCTTGTGGTGCCCTTGGATGGGCGCGCGTTCCCGTACGGTAACATTCAGTCGATACTGAGCTGATTCGTGCGGAATGATCCCGTGCGGTAACATTGGGGTGAAAATCGACTGATTTCTTGAAAATGACCCCGTACGGTAACAAAACTTGCAATCTGGGTATAAAATGAGTGAAGTGATCCCGTACGGTAACAATCTGTGAAAGTAAAGTCGACAAAGGATATCGGGAAGATTGTCCGCGAGTTTCGAAAGCTACACGGAATGACCCAAGAGCAACTAGCAAGCATTTGTGGGCTCGGTCGACGTTTTATCGTAGATCTAGAACACGGCAAAGAAACCTGCGAGGTTGGGAAAGCTCTCCACGTCCTAGCGTCATGTGGAATAACCTTAGACTCGAATTGGATGGGGCCGGTGTCGATCGAAGAGACGAAGAAGGGGTCGAAAGGACGATGACAGGAGCAAAGAAAGCGAGGAAGAAGCCCGAGGAGCTCATTGTTTATGTCGGAGACGAGCGGATAGGCATACTCCGAAAAAGAGATGTCACCGGAATAATCACATACAAGTATGAGCCCTCTGCAAGCAGACCCCTTTCCTTGAGCATGCCTGTCCGCGAACAGTTATACGGACAGGTGGACTGCATGCATTACTTTGAGGGGCTGCTTCCGGAAGGCTCGAAGGCTCGGGCCGCTATAGCCAAGAGGCATGGAGTTCGGGCGGGCAGCCCTTTCGAGTTGCTGCAGGCAATAGGATTTGAGTGCGCTGGCGCTGTCTCTCTTCGCAAAGAAGGAGAAGTGTACGACTTAGATGTTGAAGAGACCGTTCTCGACGAGGAAACTCTTAGAGACCTGATTCGAGACCTGCCCTTTCACCCCCTTTTCGCAGGCGTTAAAGGCGTCCGAATTTCGCTTGCCGGCGTTCAAGACAAGGCGGCGATAATAGTCCGCGAAGATGGAACCTTCGTCTTGCCCCAGGGGAAGCCATCGACCCATATACTAAAGCCGGCAATAGCCGAATTCCGGGAGAGCGCTCTGAACGAGTACCTGACTATGGACCTTGCCTCCAAGGTCGGAGTAGATGCGCCGTCCGTACAGTATCGAAGGGCTGGCGACATAGACTATATCCTGGCCAAAAGGTTCGATCGGTTTATATCCGAGAGTGGTGAAATAGAAAGGGTCCATCAAGAGGACTTTTGCCAAGCTCTAGGGTATTACCCCGCCGATAAGTATGAAGACTCCGGTGGACCTGATTTCATAAAGTCCTTCAAGCTCTTGGACCGGACTACAATCCCGGCGCTGGAGAAAGTCAAGTTTCTAGATCAGATCGTCTTCAACTATCTTGTCGGGAACGTAGACGCACATGGTAAAAACTTCTCGCTCTTGCACCATTCATCTGTTCGCATAGAATTGGCACCATTATATGATTGTCTTTGCTTGACGTTGTACCAGAAGCATTCGACGGAAATGGCCATGAAAATTGGTGATACGTTTGAGCTCACGGAGGTGACCAAGGCAGATTGGGAGTTATTTTCGGAAGCGGTCGAAGTTAAATACCAATTTGTGAAGTCTACAATTGCTAAGCTCTCCTTCAAGATTCTCGCTCACCTCGAGAATTGGAAGCCTTCATCCAAGTTCGAGGACGAGTGGGCAGCGCAGCTAAAGAAACAATGCATCGACGCGAGAAGGAGGCTCGACCTGTAGCGCTTTGGAAGCGCAGCTTCACTAGCTCCTCGCAAGTCCCCACCGGATTCATATATGGGCTACTGGCACTCGTAAACTCTATCGCCCTCATCGTCCTCGGCGGAGCCTTTCTCTTAATTGGGTGGGCCTACTTGTCCTTCGTTGTCTGCCGAAAGTTCCACAGAACATGCAAACGCAGCCTAGCTAGTTCAAACTGAAAATCGCCTTTTTGAATCCGGACCCGCCAAGATCCTCGGAGCGATTTTCGAAATTCGGCCGGATATATCCGAATATGGACGCATCAGGGGTCTATTCTACCCCATCGAT